>Ga0102593_1000161_pt1 | contig 173423 bp, 168 predicted proteins | sample AraplaCol_mMS_r2_2_FD_76862 | JGI IMG/M metagenome (GOLD analysis project Ga0102593, IMG submission 76862) | Arabidopsis root microbial communities from North Carolina, USA - plate scrape MF_Col_mMS_r2 (SPADES assembly) (version 2) | ecosystem: Host-associated > Plants > Roots > Endosphere...
ATTTTTTTTTTCCTTCAATATTTTTTTTTTCAATATAAGTGTATAAGATCAATGGTCTCAGCTCGAACAGTGACGAGTATCTTTGCATTCCGGAATTATAATAGTACAGTACTTAGACGCGGGTTCTTAACTTCCTCACTTAGGGACGTCAACGGAAACTTTTGTCTTGGGAATTGTACCTCTCAATATTGGTGGAAACGAAACGCATACAAAAAATTACCGTAAAATCAATTTTATACCTAACTGCCATGCATGAAAACGTTTGCAGATATCTATCTGTTGATCTTCATATTTCCATTTCCATGGAGCAAGAAGAGAGGGCATTGCACTGTCCAGAGTGGAGACTGCAAAAAAGAAATGCTCACGTCCAGATTTGAACTGAAGACCTCGGCATTACTAGTGCCGCGCTCTACCAACTGAGCTACGCGAGCTGGTTGATGTCTACGTCACCAATTTATGGCTAGATAATCCATTGCTACTCTCTTGCCAGAAATTCATACATCTGTAGATACTTTGTACACACCCTCGGGCACCATGAAGCAATAACTGGGCTAAATCGATGACTGGATGAAATAATATAATCCTCGAACAAACGTCATGAGGAATAAGAACGGCCGAGGTCCGTCGGAGACTCAAATTGAACATGTAAATTACTCTTGGCTCATAACTTTTCATCACCTCAGCATTGAAAATATTGCTATACACATTACAGCAAAATTATCGAAGGCATCTATCCATTTATTCAATAGAAAGGGGCTCTGTATTGGTCTATTCTCTATTCGCGCGCCCTCACCTATCTGGGCAATGAGCAATCCCACAAAGGCTTCGGGAATGATATATGATTGGTTAGATTAGCCATCAGGATTCGGCCATCATAGGCTGGGATAGTGCAATTCTAGAGTACACCACTCAACGGACTGAACGAATCTTCCACGATGTAACCCCAATACTAAGCTATCCCGCTTCGATGCTTGTCTTAGTCTGCCCTATATTATTGGCCCCATTGCTTTGTTCTTTTAAGATCTTGGTTTCTGCCGGTGTCAATCATTAACGTTTTAAAGGTCTCTCCACAGAATAGCAACTGTAATACGCCTTATTTACTGAGTCAAGATCCTCCTTGTCGCATCTAGTCATTGATCTCATGCTGAGATGGAGGATACCGCGAGACTTTGCGGCGACGGCTGGTTCGGACCGGTTGTGGCCTCGCAAGGCTGCCGTGGGGGGTTTGACTTCACATTGTTTTTCGAATCGACCATTCTAGCAATCACTCCTGCTGCTTGCTTTATTTTGCTGGCGCCCTTCCGAGTTTATCAGCTCTCAAAGCAGACGCCAAAAGTTATATCGTCCATCAACCGCCTGGCGAATTTAGTAAGTGTCTCAACGGTGGGTACATAGCAGAATATCACATAACATTCCCATGATAGATTATCTCGTCAATCTTGGTATGCCTTCAGTTACTTCTTCTTGTGTTGGTTGCAACACAGAACATAGGAGGACACGCCTTGGTTGCCAGCACAGCCCTTGAGCTTGTAGCAGCTCTGGTCACCGTAGTCCTGATTGACCTCGAGTACTTTCGTTCGATTCGTCCTTCGCTTTTGGTTTCGGCCTATCTATTTGTCACCTTGCTGCTAGATACTGCCCGAGCACGAACAGCGTGGCTAATAAGCGACAATCGACCATATCCCGCTAGCCTCTGCGCTTCTCTCGCTTTGAAAGTTCTTCTTCTGATATTGCAGAACTTTGAAAAAAGGAGTTGGTTTATCGACCAAAAACATAATATGTCTGATGAGAGTATCGGAGGTCCATTCAATCAGGGATTATTTATCTGGCTCAATAGTCTACTTTGCAAAGGATATACAGCCCTCTTGATTGGGAACGAGCTACCCCATATCCATGAAAAATTATCATCGGAAGATCTGTCCGCAACCTTCGAAGCTACATGGGCGGCATGCAACCAGAAGCGCAAAAATGCTTTACTATTTGCTGTAGTTAAGCGCCTACGCTGGGAGGTTGCGGGGATTGTCTTGCCCAGGCTAGCTGTCATGGGTTTTAGCATTGCTCAACCTTTTATAGTCGGCAAAGTTGTCAGTACCTTGGAGCAAACAGATCAGCTGTCCCTAGACAAGGGGTATGGACTGATTGGAGCTACTGCAATCGTCTTTGTTGGAATTGCCGTATGTTTCATCCCTTGAATTACATACTACTGGAACTAGTAGGCTATCATGAGAGTCTAACAAGGCTACAGATATCCAGAGCTCTATATGAGCATTTGGGCTTCAGAGCTACAACAATGATCCGTGGAGGGCTCATGGCTCTCGTTTTTCAACACATGATGAATCTACCTCTAGGGAGTACAGACGAATCTAGTGCGATGTCTCTCATGGGTGCTGACATAGAAATGCTCGCGGAATACTTCAACTCTACCGTCTGCGAAACATGGGCCAACGTCCTCCAACTGGGTCTCGCAACATGGTTATTGAAGACCATGGTGGGAGCTGTTTGTATTGCACCAATTGTGATTGTGATAAGTAAGTATTGATTGAAACTCAACGCGCATATGGGATGTTCGAGGCTAATGGCCAACTGCCAGTATTCATCTCCATTTCTTTTGGCATGGGCAACGTGGTGTCCGACCGACAAAAAAAGTGGCTTGAAGCAACAGAAAAGCGTATAAATTTCACATCTTCAATCCTCGGCTCTATTCGAAACGTCAAAGTCCTCGGTCTGAGTGAAGTCATGCAAAATATGATTGACTCCTCCCGTCAGGATGAACTTCGAATATCGAAGAGGTTTCGCCGAACGCAGACAATTCGTGTTTGTACAGGTATGTTTTCAAATTCCCAGTGTGAAGTTAGTCAAGAGATTTGAATAGTTATGCTAACGAGTGAGTAATATGTAGTTAACCTTCCAAGCGTATTTGGCCAACTTGCAACATTTGCTGCATATGCTATAGTAGCTAAAATACAGGGGTCTGATGGACTCTCTGTCTCACAAGCTGTTACCTCCCTCTCGTTGATCAATCTGATGATTGAACCACTCTCTGTATTACTACTAGCGATACCAGATACATTTGCTTCCATCGGATGTCTTGAGAGGATACAAGATTTCCTGAGACACAGTAAGCGCCCTGGTAAGTACTTCACGAACTCTGGTCGAAGATATACTAATCAAATCCCCCGTATCTCATTCCATGAAATAATTTCTAATCCATGTCATCCTTCCAGAGAAGCGAATGCTTGATCAACCAGATTCAGACTCTTGGACAAATCCTAGCACCGCATCAGATATAGCACTAAGTCCAATGCGGGCTCCAGTAGAGATGAAGCATACCGTGATGTCCCTCAAAAATGCTCGATTTGCCTGGGATTCCGCCCTATCCACTGGAGATGGTATCAACCTTGAGGTAGAATCCTGCTCTGTTGGTACATTGGTGCTAGTCATTGGCCCAGTTGGAAGCGGGAAATCTACGATTCTCAAGGGGCTTGCTGGCGAGACACCTGTGATAGAAGGCGACTATTTCATCAAATATCCGGACATAGCCTTCTGTGACCAGACACCGTGGCTTGTAAATGCTTCAATCAAAGAGAATATTGTTGGTGGTCCGATATCTGAAGTTGATCAAGAGTGGTATCACACAGTGACCAGTGCATGTTCCCTCGACGCAGATTTTGCAAAAATGCCCGAGGGAGATCAGACGTCAGTGGGTAGCCAAGGTGCTAAGCTTAGTGGAGGACAGAGACAAAGAATTGTGAGTATAAATTAGGGTACTTAAATGCTAAAAAAAAGGGTTGAATGAGCTAATGAGATCTTACGGTAGACAATTGCTCGAGCTCTGTACGCTCGGAAACGAGTTTCGTGTTTTGACGACATATTGAGTGGCCTCGATAACACAACTTCGCACTTGGTTTTTGACAAAGTATTCGGGCCAAGGGGTCTCCTGCGTCGATTGGGTGGTGTAGCATTTTTGGCAACACACTCTGGTATTTCCATCTCGAATCAGAATAGAATGGGGGGCGATTGAAAAATGAGCTGACAAGTTTACGATTATAGTTGATTATATGAAACAAGCCGACTTCATAATTATCTTAGGCGATGATGGCCAAGTACTGAAGCAGGGCAGCTATGAGGATGTTCGGAGATCCACCCTTGACGACTTTGAGTCTCGAGATGAAAGATTGAGAGATATGACCCAATTAATTAAAGAAGTCCCCGCAAGCGAAGAAGACAAGGAGCCTCAAGAGCCAGTACTGGAGCCCGTGGAAAGCCCCGGTGAAAACAGCTCGCACGAAAAGACAGCCGATGCATCAATCTATAAGTATTATTTTTCAGCTCTCGGATGGCAGAGAATTTTGATCTTGTTGATATTTCTGATAATCAACTCTGGAACCTACGGCCTAATATGTAAGCTATACTTAATTGTACCAGTGCATTTTGACTATGATGCTTACTACTTTGTTCTCAGATGTATGGATCGAGCTTTGGGCTTCGAGCAGCTCGAATGGCTCCGGCTCAAACGTTGGCTACTGGCTTGGACTATATGCTTGTTACTCTGCGATTGAAGCAATAGCACTCTGCTTTGCGGTATAGTAAGTTTTAGAATTGAAATTATCTTGGCTTACATGCTGCACGGATTACTGACGATATTATTTTTAAGCTGGACCTGGGTTGTAATTGTCCCAGCAGCTTCGAAAAACCTACATTCAAAAGTACTTTCTGCTTGCATGAGGTAAACAGTCTTAACTATAACCCAGAGGCTCCTAGCTAAGTTAATTAGTGCACCCTTGTCGTATTTATCGAATGTTGAGACTGGGTCTCTTGTCACGCGCTTTAGTCAAGATATGAGGCTTGTTGACATGATTCTCCCTCGAGGCCTTATCAATGCTGGTTTCCGTGGGTATTCCCAATAATTCCCAAGAAGAATTTGACTGATCAGAAATTTAGAGTTTTTCGCGGCCTTGACACAGAGCGCGATTGCTATAGCATCATTGCCCTATCTGGCAGCGGCTCTTCCGGTGATAGTCGGGCTACTTGTCTTGATTCAGCGGTTCTACTTACGGACGTCTCGCCAATTGAGACTATTGGAGTAAGTCATTCAATCTACGAAATTCAACTGACTCATAACATCCATTGATATCTTGCCAGAATCGAATTGAAAAGCCCTTTATATACTCACTTCATTGAATCACTTGCTGGGGTGGTTACGATCAGAGCCTTTTCGTGGGTAGATATATCGATTTCCAGAATGTTTTCGATGCTCGATATGGCTCAAAGACCTTATTACCTCCTTCTGTGTATCCAGCGCTGGCTAAGCCTTGTTTTGAACTTGATTGTGGCCGGCTTGACGATACTACTTGTTGGATTGGGATTTGCGCTTCGCAGCCAAGTGAATCCAGGTCTCTTGGGAATTGCTCTTGTTATGATGATTGACCTTGGGCAGGTCCTATCATCATTGATCCAAAGTTGGACATTGCTTGAGACATCTCTTGGAGCCATTGCACGCATTAAAGATTTCTCTGAGAAGACTCCAAACGAAATGACTGGCATAAACGCTCTTACGGATGAGACAAGTCACGAGTGGCCTAATCGTGGAGAGATCGAATTTGTGGATTCGAGCATCTCATACAGTATCACCGAAGAAACCAAACCAGTAATCAACGGTCTTTCGCTTCGTATTAAGGCAGGAACAAAACTTGGAATTTGCGGCAGAACCGGAAGGTAAACATTCTATTATCACAGATGTTCCAGTGTAGGAAGCAAAATACTGACTGGAGCTTATCATCAGTGGCAAGAGTAGCTTGGCGCTCTCTCTTCTCCGTCTCAATGAGGTGGTCTCAGGACAAATCATCATCGACGGAAAAGATATATCAGATATTCCCCGATCAACGGTTCGCCAAAGCATCAGTTGTCTCAGTCAAGAGCCATTCTTATTTCCAGGCTCTATTCGGCAAAATATCGATCCGTTGGGTCGTGCTCCGAGTACAGAAATCATAGATGCTTTACAGCGAGTTGACATCTGGAAATCTCTGACGAAAAGGGCTGATGACTCGACAGAGGCTGTGTTGGAGACCAAACTAGATCAAAGCATCATGTCTCAAGGACAGAAGCAGCTGTTTTGTCTTGCAAGAGCTTTATTGAAAAGAAGCAAGGTTCTGCTTCTAGACGAACCAACAAGCAGGTTAGTATTATCTTTCTCCTGATCATCTTGGATATTCTGTAGACGACTGGAACCCGTGAGTTTGGTACTAACCTAAATGCAGCCTGGACCGAGAGACTGATGTCAAAATCCAAAATGTTATACGAGAATCGTTCAAGGGATGCACTGTCATTGTCATAGCTCATCGAATACGTACCTTATTGGACTTTGATCAAGTCATAGTGCTCAGCGATGGCCAGATAATTGAAGAAGGAAACCCCAGGGAATTGGCCGATAGAAAGCATGGGGAATTCTATAATTTGCTGGAGTTCGAGTCTTGAGTTTGGAGGGTATTTTTGACAAGAACAGATCCAGATGGAGAAAGATATTCAAATCACTTCATGATAGAATCTTATTGTTCAAAATGGACCTACTTCACATATACTTGTATCATCCAGCTGTTCCCCTAAAAGTATACATACTATGTAACCCTGCAAGCGGGTCTTGCGGGTCGAGTCAATTTGATAACCGAATGAAGCGCGGGTTTCCCCGCATGCGAGTATTTGTCTCTTCAGCCAGCGCAGTGCGCTACTGCAATGCATCGATCCAGAGCAAAATTGAGAACAAGGACCGGCTGCTTGCGTTGTAAGTGAAAGGGAAATAATTTTGAGGGAAATTCGGCGGCTATCCACTCACGATATGGGGATTGAGCAGGCAGACAGCGTCGGAAGAAGTGCGACGAAACACAACCACGATGTGCCAACTGTACACGAATCAATCTGGTCTGCGAATGGCCCTCTGGGAATGAACCTCAAGATGGTCGAAGAGGTAAAAGACGTCGGAATAGCGAGTTTGATGATGTCTCTACTCAGTCACCACCTTGTCTGTCCATCGTGAAGCAACCATCGTCTCCTACAATGCCCGCGCCATTCAATAGTGAGGAGTATTGCTACCTTTACCATCAATTTATTTCTTCCATTCTCCCTCGACTAGTTCGCAAAAGCTCGATCGATCAAACATATATGCTATGTCTGGCCCCGGATTACCCTCCCTTGATGGGCGCAATGATTTCCGTTGCTGGTATGCAGATCGCGCCGCGGCCGACATGGTCGGTAGAATGTGCTATCCAAAGTTACCTCTACACAATTACTTGGTTGCAAAAATCACTTATGCTCAAGAAATCGGCAAAGGATGGTGACTCGCTTTTGGCAACTGTGATTTTGCTTTCTGTTTTTGAAGTACGTACTATCATTTCAAGTACCCTTATGAATGCGATAATTGACCAACCACGAGCAGGCTTGTCGACTAGATATGGCACCAAATGTAGCACCGCATACAACAGCATCGGGCTATCTTCTTACCCAAAGACAATCGCAATTGACAAAACGTTCTACAACCACTAGTACTGCAATATTTGATCGAATATGCATCGAATCGTTCATCTACCATGCGTCTCTTATGATGCTTTTTGAACCCGAGCTCGATATTCTGACATCCATCCGACAACAACTTGATATACCTCGGTATTTCTCGGATGTGAAGGAGCACGAAATATCACTTCCAGTTCAGCCGATCCTCCAAACATCCTATGAATTCTTTCTGTTGATCGCCGATGCCACAAAACTAGCGCGTATATCGAGATTTTTGGTCGATGGAGAAAAAATGCTGTGGTTTCATTATTGGCAAGAATTATCAAGATGGAACCAAATTGAACATACGAATGACTTATCTATAGAGCTATACTATGAAGCTCTTCAGACACTTCTGCTTAAAAAAGCACCCAATATGTCACAGCATGAAAAGGCATCACACTTATCGGAATCTCTCCAGCGAGGATTGAAGATATTTGGTTCTTTGGCACCAGAACTATACGCACCTAGTTATCTTTTGTGGCCCTTGGCCATTCTTGGCTCGATCAGTATCCTGGAAGAAGAGCGCGAACTAGTCAAGAGTCACATAAACTTATTGATTCAATCCAGGAGAGGTGGACAAGCATTATGGGTGCAGAAGCGCTTAGACAGGGTATGGAGCGTGACCAGATCCTGCGAGAGCTACTCATATTCCCAAATGCGACTTCAAGGATTGCAGCTGTTACTTGATGCAACCTGAAACCAAAAAAAAAGCAGATCATGGTCGCGATGAATAATATCATTGGGAATTATCGATGTATATTGGAACAGATCATTACATGGCGACCCGAAAATTTGAGAATCACACTGCACCAGCGTGATGCAGCAATCCAAAGGGTTTCTATCGCAGACAATCCTGGGTATCAAAATCATTCGTCGGTCTTCAGATAAGCGAGAAGAGCATCTTTGTTTCCTTGCAACATATTAATCGCCAACGCGTACGCCTCGTCTTTGGCCGCGCACTGTGATGTGCCCCTTATGGCTTCTTTATCCCACCCATGAGCACAGCCTTCCATCCTCTTCGACACAGCGAATTTCCCATCTATGCTACCAATCTTCTTGGCGAGTTCTTCTGCTTCAATCGCAAATGAGCATTGAGATGCTGTGATCGACAAGACATTGTCGGGGAACCTATGCGGATCTGTGAATAAGGGCGAGAGGCGAGGGTCTTTTGGATCTATCTTATCGATTCCCTGGCATTTATGGCAAAGGTGAGAAAATGGAGGGAAGATCTTTCGCATGATCCAATTTGAATAGTCCGCTTGAGGCTTTTCTGGAGTGGGCAAGGCCATGTTCGTCGGGCTATAGAGTGAGATGACAGAGTGGAAGATACTCGGTTGGCCTTCCTTGCAGAAATGCGAAGATGCAGAGGAGACAGTGAGAGCAATATTTCCTCCAGAACTAAATCCACTCAAAGAGATCTCAGATGTATCAAAGGAGTCGGGTTGCGATCGAACCCAATCCACGACATCTTCGGCGTCCTGAAACGCTGATGGGAATGGATGCTCGGGTGCCAGTCGATACTGTACGTCAAGAACGGTGTACCTCGTTTCAGATGCAACTAGTTGACAGAATTCATCATCATTTCCATATGTTGGAAGCACACACCCACTACCACAAAAGTTGATTAAGACTGGATTCGGTTGGGTCGCGTTGGCAGATTTGTAAACATGGGCTCTGATGGTGCGCCCGGCGTCTCTCGAAGGGATGAAAATTGTATCATCGGGGTTTGGATTAAGATGAAGTCTCGGTTTAACGAGAGCACGAAGGAACCCAGCTATCACTTTGTGATAAGCATAGCTCACTCCCATAACGGTTTAAGTTGGGGCCCTGGCTGGGTCTTTTTGCAGGCAGCCGGATATTTCTAGTTGACAAGCAGGATATTGGGACTAGACCAATATTTTTAGTCTGGCTGGGGCACACCCGTCATTAAAACCAAATCTCCACCTCCTGACAGACTGGGGATTGAGCTTAGTGTATTCGGTAGAGACCCTTGCAAAGACATTCCATTCTGCGATATTCCAGGTTTTCGGCATGACGATCGCGGATGAAGATCTATACGTCATTGCCAAGGTACAATTTGCGGGTTGAACGCGCGGCGAATAAACTGCGTTGATAGTCAGTGGCGAGGAATCTTACTGTACATGTTAGTACTATCTCGATATTTAATAATCATCTAAGATCTATTAGAAAGCTCCAATGCGATACAAATTTGATTATTTGGAAGAAATGCAGGGGATCGAACTGTTTGTTGTGCCAGCAGATACAAATGCAATGCAGCCAATTTAGGAAAATGACCTTGTCGATCACAACATCAAGCTATTTTATACGAACGAGCCTCATTGTAAGCTAACGATTGACTATATATGTAGATTTACAAATATATTCGTGGGAATAAGCATCATTGCACAGGTGCTTCTCTTAGTACATATAGTGAATCATACTATTATTCAAGTAGTAGTATGCTATTGCTCAAATTGATACTATGAATTTTTGCCTCCATTGTATACATGGACAGTCCGAACCCTTCTAAGATATCAGATAGAATCCACACATGCGAGTACACAAATATATTCTGACTTTATACCAGCAAGCTCTAGAACCTTAGCAAGAGCTAATACCATTATCACTAGTTGATAAAGTACTAACTTCAGTAGTATAATAGGCTAGCTACCGGCCGTCTCACTCAACGCCTATGCAGACACTGACTCTATAACCTGATCTCGTGCACAGCCAAGCCTCTCAAATGCCTGGAAAAAGGCCTCTGATTCGGCCCAATCCTCCGGGCAGTAGACACCAGGGCGTGCTTGACTCCCCTTTTCAAGCGCCAATAGTACAAAGGCCGCACATGATGCTCCGATTGAAGTTCCCATTCCTCCCGCTAGGAAGGAGTCCTCCTGAACAGCAGGGGTTCGTCGAGTTACTACGACAGGATGTCCATTGCGGGTTCCAATGCCGCGCACAAGGACACCACCGCGAGGCTGTGCCTTCTTGCCGCGTGCAGAGTTGATCAAAAAACCGATAACCTCACCAGTTGTGCATCCACCATTGCGTACCTGCTCGATCATACCACACAGAGCATAGTTCCATGGTTTCAATGACGAAATACTGTGGGAAGCGAGCTCGTATAGTTGATTGAGTGTAATTTCACCACCCCGAAGTTGCCCCACGACTGCTTTTAGCAAGTCGCTCCAGCTCGCGGATGACTGGCTCTGCATATTTTCTAGGAAGTCGATAGCGGCATCCATAGTTAGGATGCCAGAGTTGACTGCAGCACCAAGTCCACGGGCAAAGCCATTGAATGGCGCAGGATTGAGAGCACCGAGAACCCGAATTCGATTCACGTTTGGTAATCGACGAGGCAAGGTAACGGGCTCGGGGTGAACGCTCTCGTAAAAGAGGTCATTGAACCCCGGAGAAATGGGAGCATAGGAGGTCTCGACCCAATTCTCATGGACTGCTGCCTTACCATCCGCCCAGGTCAAGCAAGGTCCAGCAGTTATATGCATCAGATGCTCCAGAACCTCTCGACCTAATTTGCCGCCCTCGTCGCTGACGAGCCAGCAAATGTCCAGAGACTCGACGCTATCCAGTTCTTGATTGATTTCAGCCGCAAGAATGTTTGTCATACCCGGAGAAATACCACAATTTATATAACACGGAACCCCTTCCTTTTTGGCCCGCTCGTGAAGGTCAATTGACTTGAGCGTGCTTTGCACATCGTCAGAGTAGTCAAGGTAGGGTACCTTTGCGGCGATGCAGGCAGTGAGCACAGGTAATGAAAACCGATGATATGGCTGTGCTCCTTGAACTACTAGGGCAGCATCACTGATAGTGTTACGCAACTCATCGGGATTGGAAAGGTCCACTGTTCGGATTTCGACATTTTTGTCTGGTAGCTTGGCTGCAAGTGAACGTAGGGCCTCTTCATTGGCGTCTGCCAGAACAATTTGGCCGCTCGTGGCGTTTGCATAGATCCTGATAGCTTCGCCGCATATGGCGTCTGCGGCACCGACGAAAATAACTGGCTTGGAATTTTTGCTCATGGCCAAATTGTAACGGATGTCTCAGCTGGAAAATATGCTTTGCGATTTGGGAAATGGCAGGATGCTTGAAGTTCTGATTCAATCCCTTGGCTACCACCAGACTAAGAGTATGCTTTGTTCACTCGGCTTAAACAATCAACATGAAGTTTACGGCATAATGTACTTGTATTTATAGCTTTTTTTCACCATTATGATCTTGTGATTCAGCGATCAATGACATCGAACCGCACTCGAAATAGTTCTATTGGGTCAGCGGCTCCGAGGTAAATCCCACATCGTTTGCAGGAAATAGAGCGGATTAATGGTTCCCAAAGGAAATACTCGCTCAGACCCGGAGGAAATCTGTTTCTTTCGCATGTGCCTAGGGACTCAAGGAACTTAGGGCCACCAATTCAATACCTATCCTAGACACCAAGCTTTTGCTACAATGCCAATAACAAAATAACCTAACAAAATATCACAGTAATCTATTATAACTATTATTTTGATACGACCATTTTATAACCTGCTACTATGACATATAGTGCTTCAGTAGGGTGTTTCAGAGTCACTTTCCAAAACTACATGTTGTCATAGAAACTTTATGTTTGCCATACATGGTTTAGGATAAACCCGAGTGTGGTGTTAGACGCGAAGTCATGGAGACACAAAGATGTGAAGCCGCGAACCCGCGGGCTTGGCTGACCAGCCAACTGTTCAAGGGGGCGCGGGTCGAACCTCTCGGTAGATTTAGGGACCGCGGATCCGCGGATCCGCGAAAAGGGACTTCTGTGACTGACAATCCTTCATGAATTGCCAATACCTCATCGTGAAGACTCAATCCGGAGCAGATAAATATGTGGTACCGCAGATTCCCTGGATCCTGGCTTATGATCGCGAGCAAAATTATATAATAGAAGACAAAGCGCTTTCCAAATCGATCTCAATCAAAGATATTCCATATCTGGTCAAAGAAATCCAAAATCAATTCTGCCTTATCATACTAAATACAAGATGGCAACCGAACTTCCTCAAGAGCTACTGGCTAAGTTGGTCAATCAAGTCGTCCAAGACCCCGGAGTTCCTGTATCCAATCCTACAGTATCAGCCTGGCAGGAACCTGCGCATCCTCTCGCGACTGTTCAGTCAGAGCAGTTACCACAGTATACTGATATCGCCATCATTGGGTCCGGTATCACCGGCTGCAGTGCTGCCAAGACAGTTCTTGAAAGCCATCTAGGCCGTGACAAAAGCGTTACCATCTTTGAAGCTCGCTCCCTTACTACAGGAGCAACAAGTCGCAATGGAGGCTTTTTGCTAAGTCATGCCCCAGTGTTCCATGGGCGTTTTGCCGATGCCTTTGGGCCCGAGGCCGCCAACGACATCTCGCGCTTTTGTGAGCGGACTCTGCAAGAGATTAAACGGGTTGCCAAGGCTGAGAACCTGGATACCATCAGTCAGATCAGAGAAGTCACAACGGTTGCCACGTTTGATGATGACGAAGGCTTTGCCGAAGCCTGTCGCTCTATTCGAATGTTTGAGGAAGCAGTTCCGGAGAAGGAGGAAAAATATACCATAATTGACGGAGAAACGGCTGAGAAGGTATAGAGACTGAAACATCGTTTAGGTGAAGCCGTGTTTGAAAATTATACTGACTCCTACAAGAAATTTAGTTTCAGGAAGTCTAAAGGTGCTCTGATTGTTGAGTCTCACGTATTCTGGCCCTATAAACTAGTCACAAACCTTCTCCAGCGCCTTCTGGAGCGTTACCCAGACCGTTTTTCAGTTGAAACTAAAACACCTGTGACTTCGATCACCGTCTCTTCTGATTCCGACGCCTTGTACCCATATACCCTAACAACCCCTCGCGGAACGGTTAAGGCAGGAAAGATATTCCACTGCGTGAATGCATTCACCGGGCATCTTCTGCCTAAACTTAGAGGTCCTCTTTTCCCTTGCCGACTAACCATGTCCACCCAAAAGCCGGGTCCACAGTGGGGGAACCGTGCTAATTCATGGCTCTTCCACACGAAACAAGACTATGATCCCGAGACTACCTTAGTTGAGCAAGGTCTATACTGGATGCAGCAGAACGCCGAGACCGGTGATCTGTTTGTTGGAGGAGATCGCCAAAGACTGGATGACTTTTTGTCTTCTGATGACTCTATCATCAGTGCCGACTCTGCGGGAAACCTCACAAGCTTGCTTCCAAAGAGAATCTTCGACAAGGGTTGGACCAACCCGTTGACGAATAAGACATTGTCTGCAGGTACTTCACTTAATAGGATCTGGTCTGGTATTATCGGCATGACTGCCGACCAGCTCCCGATTGTCGGTAGTGTCCCAGCGAGCTTCAGCGATAGAAACATTGAAGGTGGTGAGTGGATCGCGGCCGGTTTCAATGGATATGGCATGTGCCAAGCCTGGTTATCTGGCGAGGCAATTGCTCGTATGGCCTTGGGTGAGCCGAAACCAGAATGGCTCCCGGCTGTGTATTTGAGCTTGGAGAAGCGCCTGGCAGACAATAGAATGAGCGCGGACGCGGCGCTGGCATCTTTCTTCAATAGATAATGCAGAATGGCATTGAAATTGGAAGCTCCAAGGCAAGGCATACTTCTACATATGCGAAGATAGGGAAATACTATCATATTATCTCCATTATTTTAATCAACGTACAGCTTTTATCCTAGATACCTTTCTACATAAGTACCGCACTGATTTAACTAGTAGTAGTAGTTAACTAGTATTGAATACTAGTATGTTTAGCTTATATAGTGATGAAGGACACAGTAGGCAACGTGCGGGCGTACTGGAATCCAGAAAATGAGGCTTTAGATTCTAGACTTGAAGACCTTGATTGAAAGTGTAGTCGTGTTTTGTCGAGGCTGATAAATAAAATACTTCCATCTGCCATTCCCCACACGCCACTAAACATCGAAGCCGCGGATCCGCGGACATCAAGGCCCCAAGAAATCATCCCTCAGAGACTTAGTACAATTGACTTGAAATGATGTACTTGCTAAACTCAAGAAAATAACTCAAGAACATTTCGTGCGGGGTTGAAGATTTTTAATCCATTGAACGGAACATTCCGGTCCTAGGAGTCCACTTCTCCCTATATCTGTATACTGATGTGATAGATGAATTGCGCAACTAGTGCTGTAAAGAATTGATAAAGATATTATTTGCCCAAAAAAAAAAAAGAATCAAAAACAAATGATAGCAATCTAATCAATGATTATCGCGCCCTATGTTTACATAGTAATCCGTGAATTGCTTCACAAGGAGTTGATTGTTCTATTTCTGATTGGCCCGCAGTGGAGACATTTTGGTGCGGGGCCGCCTTCACGAGGCAGACGCGTAGTCCACTTTCACTCTTCATCACATTTCGAACTCAACCACAGCAAATGAGCCATGCTGTGTCCAACGGATTTCGGGCCCGAATGGCAGAGTAGGTCTTTATACTACAGAGGCGGTGCAGTCATTACGGCCCTGTTGGCTGCTATTCTCCATATGACTCTGGAGGACTCGACGGGGTTCTATATATTCCTGGTAAGTATGGCAGTTGCTGATAGCTTCCTTTTCTTGATAAAATCTTCGAATAGCATGAAGATTCTAGTATATATATGACACGGATAAATGTGGCTTACTTGAAACCTTTTGCTAGCTCTTATTACCCTCGATCTGGTCCCTGGCGGATGGACTGCTACGTCTCCGTCAGGTCAAAGTCCCAATCTTGGTAAACGCCGTCCTCGATTTCTTTTCAGCGGCCTGGCTACTCTACAATGGCGGCTTGACAGTTTTTGGGTGGATGTGGTATGGGTCAGGCGTTCTTGCCACTATCGCCTTGTGCTGCTTCATTGCGGTGTATATTCCGTTCCCATCCTCTATATCGACTGACGGTTTGCTGACATTCTCGGGCCAGGTATTTCTTTTTCATTATGTTTCTTCGCGCTGCTGTTCAGTTCTTGGAGGAGTCACGAGATCCCAGACGGGAGGGATGGGAGAGTGTGTCGAACCCAGTCTAGACCAATATATCAGCTGAAGTGCTATCCATACCTATACCCGTGTAAAAATATTTCCAAGGAGCACGAGGCAAAGACGGAAGATGACAGTAAGGTGCACAATATTCAATCCGTGCATACTGTGCAATTGAAAATGTCCAAAGCGTTCACAACCTCGACTTCGGATAAGTCTATGAATAATGACATGGCCTTGATTGAGTTGCCTGCTCGTATGGGTCGGTTTTTGAGCTGACTATTCCCCAAAAAGTCGAGCTCATGACTTCTGATGAAGAAGCAAAGAAATTCCAGTATCAAAGAAATTAAATGAGAGTTCAAGCCAATGTTTCAGATTGCCGACCAAAACCTAGGCAGAGCGGTCCTACATATCAAAGCATCGCGTGTGGAAAAATTTGCAATCTACAGTACCAAAGTGAAGAAGCAAACATTTGGTTGAACCACGCTGTCGGGACAAGAATCTTGCCACCAATTATCTATCGTTTGACTTCTATTTCCGTGCTCCGTTCTTCGTTTAATTCTACCTCAATGCACAAGCACCCTACAGTCAGCATCCCTTGATTCGCGCAATCGTGTAACTGGTAGGGGTCCTCAGCCACCGTTCCCGATTACGAACCCGTCTCTGGGGGCCACGAGTCAGGCGTGCCATAGGATATTATGATCCTCGCTTGCTCTTTGTCTAAGTATACGTAAGAAGACTTGTCAATATTTCCATTCCAGGGTTGTCGCAAGGAGTGGCCGTCGTGACACTGGTTTAACCTAGGGATACAGCAGAAAAGCGTTTTCTTAGGTTGATTCGGACTGTATACCATTTTGAGAAAGAGTAAAGATACGGAGATGCATAAGATGTATATACTACTACTATGTACTCCCGAGGAGTAAAGGGGATAACTCAAATACTAGATCATGATGCATTTTTGGACTGCATGGCCATCGTGGCGCACGGAACGAAAGAAAGGACCGGATCGGGATTTGAAGCTCTTCTCTTGTTTCGCGTCTGTTCTCGTGGCATGGATGCAGGGGTCGAACGTTGTACGGGCAACTGATAAAGGGGATGCAGCGGCTCTTCGGCATCACAACCGGACCTTTTTGGGGGCCGTTGTGTTTGGTTTCATGGGCCATGAAGCATAGAGCATCGTTTCAGACTGGCGCTCAGTTTAGTTAGCTAGCGCCGAGGCAAACGTTGTTCCCCAAGGGATGATCATCCGGACGATCGCTACTATTTTAGTATTCGCCCTGCGAACTACTGTCGATAAACCCCTTTGGCAAATTAATTTATTCCATTTTCGCTATGTTCGTGTGATAGGTAGAAAATCCTATAATCAGGGGCTGTGCCTATCTCTGCAAGACTGATTTTCTAGACAGTCCCAGATAATTTCCTTCATTGTACTCCGTAATTCCAACTAAAATACGGATTACATGGAGGCAAAAAAGAAGCTTAGGGCAAGCCGGGCGTAGAACCAGCCCGCCGGGTTGGTAGTATGAACATCCCCCCACGCCTCAAAAGTCATCTTGTCCCATCAGCTGAATGGTCAATAATTGATGCAATAGGCTGGCATATGGGGCCAGAAATTCCTACTCTGTACTAAATTGAACATCAGCTCGGGGATCACCGAGCGTCACGCTAAGCAGAATTGAGATAAGGTTGTTGGGATTCCCCAGCTCAGACCAAGCGTGCCTTGCATATTTGAGCGAGCAAGTGGACCTGCAACGTCGTCAAACATTGCTCACTACGGAAGGTTGGAATGATCGCTGGCCAGGGGGTGCGCGTGGGAAAAGCAACCTTAATATCTGAAACGCCGGTCCATATGGCTTCTGTGGCTTTGCGCGAGGTCCAAAGCATATCCAAAGCATAAACTATTGTGCAAACCTTTGCATGCCGCGGTAGTCCACGCGGACCGAGCCAGCCCAGAGTACAGAACGATGTAGAAATGATTTTCCATTTATTCCCATTTGTAATAAACTACTACATATTACTTTGCTTGGCAAAGTCAAGCCGAACGCGAATTAGATGGTCCAGCCCTTATTGACTTGGCTTCATTTCGGATGTCCGCTCAATGGTTTCCCCGAGATTGCCACGAGAAAGCCCATAAAAAGAAGTTGGGACTAATTTGATAACCACAAACTTGTTCATTCATGAGGCTTGAGCCACCTGCAGGAGCACGGCCTAAGAAATCGCGGGGCCACTTGAAGGCGTTCTGGGCGAGATGCATGTTGATGCTTTTCCTATTTAGGCAGCTTTACTTCTAGTAGACTCGTCATACTCGACCGAAGGGAGTAGGCAATCCACGTGTGCCCCTTTTCTTTTTCCATGCTTTTTTTTATTCTCATGCTTACTTCAATTTTTTTGTCTTATTTTCGGACCCTTGATTCAGTCTGAAACAGCACTATTAGCGTACACAGTACCAAGCAACTTGCGGGTCTTAGCATTCCGGAGGTTGGAATTATGGCTATGCAGAATAGAATGCCTCGTAAGGCTTAGCTGGGGTAGACGTGGCTGGTATGAGCTGACGATGACTTTAATTCTTTGTCTAATTCTGATTTTCCAATTCTTATGTATGCCCGGGTTCAGTTTGAGCATCGCCGTTCCTAATGATAGACGTTGGCAACTGTGAAGGAGAATGAGGATGCATATTTCGCGCGTGGTTCGAAGAATGCTTGCATCTCGCACTTCATTGCTTATTCTAATTTCTCTGGCATTTCTTTCTTTTCTTTTTCATGTCTTGATGAACTCCCCTGCAGTAATGCATGATCTCCATGTGATTGACCACGTTGGTCCCACGACTTTGTTTCATCCCTTCGTCGTCAGTCCACGCGACAAAATTCCGCGCATTGCAGAGCGCATTTGTCGCTTAGGAGGAATTGGCGCTCCCAGCCCTGTGCATGGAAGTCTAGACCGATGGGAATGACGTTTGGTCTTCCTCACTTGTTGCCCTTGTTCGATCTCTCACTGACGATCAAACGTCCCCTCCGCGTAAACGCGCATAAGCAGCACTTATCCCTTGGCTCATTCCACGGCTCATATACTCTATCGGGCTGTTTCTGGATTAAGACATGTGGCTTGCCATGTGCCGAGAAGACCCTGAAGGCATGCCCTTGATTCATTTCTGCCCAGAATCGTACTGTAGCCCGGGAATCGTGCGGGCTCCACTCATGGTCCTGCTGCATCTTGTTCCTGCTTTCACGCCCCCAGTTTCATGCACTGCCCGGGCCAATGGCATCTGCCTTGTCGCCTGTTTTGGATTTGTGGGTATGTAATCTGCACTAAATGGCCCCACGGTTAGTGCTAAAGACGGAATTCCAGACCCGTTGTTGCTGGTGCGGACTACCTTCGGCCACAAGATCCGTCCACCGTGAAGGAGGAATGGTGTCACAGGCCCTTTAGTGGAACTTGCTCATCGTCTTTCATGCGAACTGAAGATCCTTCTTTCATTCCTTTCTTTGCTTAGCTTGTTCATCCATGTGGGCCGCCATGCAAGCTCCTGTCGAGCTCGCGTGTGTCAAGGCATGCTGTTTACTGCTGCATAGCCTCACAGGTTCTTTGCATATATAGAGGACGCCAGTTTCACTATTGCCATCACATTCCAAGACATATCAAGCTACAGCTTCAAACTCCACTATAAGACCCTGAAGAGTGGCAACACCTCTAAATCATCGAGGTCTCATTCCATCTACTTTGCCTTTTTCAGCTCGACGCCACGTTCCAGTCGAATACTACCAAGTACGCGAACTTGAAGCTTCCAATAGAGTCAAATCGGACCTAAAACCATGTCTATCCCTCAATCAGCCTCTACAAAGTAAGTACATGCTATAAAGAGACTATGAGTTGGACATGGCTAATAGTTGAACCAGTAACCACAATGGTACCACGGGTGCAGCCCTCAGCCAGAGCAACATCAATCAAATTCCACGAGCAAATCGCAGCACTGTTGATCGTTATACACGAGCTCCTGCATCGGAGGGTCCCTATTATGCTGGTGCACGAATGCAAGAGCGCTCAAGTCATTTTGCAGGGCTTTCAAATCAAGTCAATGCGGTGGATGAAATCTTGAAGAAATGAAAGCTCAAGCAAAAAAAAAGAAAAGAAATGGAAACAGAAAAAGAGAAAGATCAAGAAGGGAGGAAGAAAGGGAAATTGTGATATCTCTCGTCTATGTATAATATGTTCTATCAAGTGTAACAAAGCCTCACGAGTACTACTGCAAGTAGTACTTCTATATGCATCAAGCCTCATCCATGAGCTATTTCAAAGAAGTTTCAATATATATGCCGCCACATCCTCGTACTTAGTGCTAGGGAATTCATGACCAGCGTCGTAGAACTTGAAGGCAGCATTGCCACCCAAGGCTGCAGTAGCATCTGTGACTAGTTCATCTTTAATGATGATGGCGTCGGTGTTACCACAAAGAATGTGCACTTTATCACTTGGCAGCCCTTTCTCGCCTTGAGTTGAAGGTGAAATGCTGTTCTGGGCACTTAAGTACTCTCCCAAACGCGCCCAAGTGGTCCATTGTCGTTGACCCAAAATCGGACCATGGCGCATGCTGGACATGAAGGCGTGTACGAAGCCAGAGTGGTTATTTACCTGCCACGAAACTGCTGAAGGGATGTTTACATATGGATATTCACGGGAAAGGAGTTGGATATCTGCCGCATCTTGTGACGGAAGCTCTTCAGTAAGCGCATCGGCCGCGTTCAACTTCTTGTGGTTTGATTTCTTCGGGGTCACGAGAGGTCCAGCTCTGAGGCGACGACCAACAAGGTACCCAAGAAGATTTTCTGGCATCAGGCCACGCGAATAGAGGAGACGACTCTGGAAGCTTATTTGCGAGTCGCGGACTAGACCAGCCGGTGCAAGAAGGACTAGTGATGATAGCATTTGGGGGAAGTATGAAGCAAATCCTGCCGCAATTCCACCTCCAAGTGAATAGCCCGCTAAGCAGAATTTCCCTGATTCTTTGCCAGTCCAGGCGATCGGTGACGAGGCCAGGGCAAGAAGAATCTGGGTAGCAAAGAGGCGGTTATCTTGAGGTAGGTCTGCAGGGCAATCAGAGTATCCTCGCCCGAAGCTAGCACATTCATTCTTAGCATACACTTCATCTAAGACATAGTAGTAATTTAACTCACAGGTCGAATAGCATTACCCGACAGCCCCGGTCAACTAGCGCATGGGCTACCCCACCCAGCGCAATGCAAGGTGTAGTAATACCGTGAACTAATAAGACCTTAGGACCATCCTCTCGACCCCATTCATAGACTCGGATGGACCCGTAAGGACTGGAAACATCGCGAGCACCCGGAAGCACGTCATTCGGGAGAGGATGGCTATGTTTCTCATCTTCCGAAAGGCCATTTGAGTTTCTTGCTCGGGGCGAAGGTAGAATCCTCTCTGTTGACTCGCGCCCACTGAGTAACGATCGAATAAGGAGGCCGAGAGTGAATGATGCCCCTGATACTGCCAATAGGGGCAGCTGAGTCCGCTGGTTGGCCCAGGAGTCGGATAGGAAATCCACGGTTTGATGGTACAGCGCCATGGTTGGTGGTGAGATTCCTATCAAACGTGCGTAAATAGATGATCTTGGACCTGAACGAGTGATTCCAAGAGGTACAACACAGTGAACGAGGTGGTCTCGACGAGATGGATGATTGATCATCAATCAGCGAGAGGAGTTGATGAAATGGCCAAGTTGGGCCGAGGCCCGATCGTCGCCAAGACGCGCCGATAAGATAAGACGTCATTGCTGGGTTTCAAGGCACAGGCAGCAGTACTACATATGTACTGCGTATAAATGGGATATCTAGTTAGAATTAGTTAGAATTAATCTGGAAGACTACCATAGAAGTTTTGACTTGAGAAGTTAAAATCATCAAATTTCAGTTATAATAAGCTATTGATCAGGAATTAGTGGTTCTTTATGCTGGTCATACACTGACAAGTCTATTCATGGAAAGGAGACAATGATAATGTTTGATCTACTTCGAGTTAGAATTGAAATATACGGACTGTAGGTTATTCTGCCCAAGTGGCTGAGTGATTATCATCTTAAATGTAATTCATATGTTCAATTCTGGTATGTATGGGTATATGTACAGTGAAATGCTCTTAATGCAATAGTATGATTAACCTTGTTTCCGAATGCAAAACATGATAGTCATCATGGCTGGCGAACGCCCATGATAATATGTGAAAGAAAAGAGAGAATTAGTGATCATTCGTATTTGTTTGCCTCATCATTTGGCGCCTCGTCTGACGGCACATGTTCATAGGAACGCATTTTGCGGCGACGGATGTAATACCAAAGACCGGCGAGCATACCTCCAGCGGAGAAAATGCCCAGGGTTCCGATGGCGATGTTTTGTACCACTTGAATCATGCCATATGTTTTGTACACAGACTCTGCAACTTCTTTCGTGGCAGAATAGATGGCTGCTTTGCGATCTTCATCCGTGATAGATTCATCATGGAGGTCTCCGTATTGGCCGGAATCCAGTTTCTCCCGAACTGTCTGGAGAATTTCTGGATCATCAGGTGTTGGTTCAGAGGATAATCCATTGAAACCCACTGCTTTCCAGTCTGGAATATCAGAACGGTGTATCGCTGATGATCCCAATACCTTGCCCTGCTCATCAATGGCTTTGGCGGTCACCCAGTCCATGAAGCCTTCAGCAATGTACATTGTTTCGAAGCTTGTCTTGCTTGTGCTCCCGATGAAAACATCACTACCTCCCTCATACGATCGAGCGTAAAAGTCCCATTTGGCAATGTCAGTTGCACCATTCCAGCTGACGTGGACAACGGTTATCATCTCTTGCTCACTAGCACCGTATACTGAGGCGACTAGATCTGGTGGTGTGGTGGGTCTGCCAATCCAATCGAACTTGTAGGAACGGTAGCTTGAGTAGCGAGTCGATGCGAATTGAGCCGACATGAGAATATCACCATCAGATGAGTGTTCACTGATGTACCCTTGCTCGCTCCATCCGATAAACACATTGTCGTTTGGAAGTTGCTGGACATTACCACGAAGACGGGTGAGCTGGCCATCAGGACGATTAATGCGTTTAACAACGCGGGCTGTCATGGGCGAAACGGTAGTATCTAGCTCGACAAAGAGAGCAGAGGATAGCTCCTCTTCATTTTCGCTCTCATCCGAGGCATTGTTCATCATTGAAATGGTATGATGAGTACTGTTAGACTCGACAAACTTAACATCGTGCTGTTTGGAGAAGGTGAAATCTTGTTCGAAGTCGGTCTTTGTGCCTCCAAGACGCCATATAATCTCGCCGTTCTGTCCCGAAATCAAGTAAATTGTGTTTGTAAACCGCATCGAGATAATGTAATCTCCAGCGGAATTCTTGTCGACCGCGTTGATATGCACATAGTCCCATCCAGGCTCACCTGCCACGCCGTCGGTCTTTAGAAACTTCACAGATTCGCGGATTGAAAGTTTGTCAAAAGAATCCCACTCGAAAAGAACCTCGGATGTCTCGATATCCAGCTCGACAAAACCACCAGTGACAACCCAACTCTCCTCATCTGGTCGGTCGAAATCGTCGAGACGGATAAGCTGGGATCTGTACGTGCAAGCCAAAGCAGTCTTGCCGCCGTCCAAGATATTGAATTCGTGCATATTGAAAGCGTCGAGATCGTTCACAACCACGACCTCATGCTCAACCTCGTAGTCACTGCCCATGATCACTCCACCGCCCCTGTCAGAATCACTTTCATATTCGTGCTGTAGAATGAAAGAAAGATGTGGGTCTCCATCGATATTCCAGTTCGCCTTGAAGTCGAATGCGTTGCGGTTGTCAGTCACGGGGGATCCAGCCCAAATGAGTTCCTGTATTGATGTCAGAATTTATTGCCGACATTTAATTTGTCCGAAGAGGAAAGAGAAGACATACGCCATCGGTGTCAAATATGTATGGCCCAACCTGGTACTGCATATACTTTTTGGAGGGCTCCTCTGGGTCGATCTGCCCGTAAGGCGCAACGAACAAGTATCCCGGTTGTTCTCGCTCGCGGTCGAAATGAGTGACATTGAATTTGAGGGCGCGGACTTCAGGAAGCTATAAACAGTCATGGCATTAGAAACTCCGAGAGGAAGTGGTAAATATAGGGTGACATCTTAAGGGGCCTACTCACCGTTACAAACGAAGATAAGTCCTCATCCTGACGCTCCGCAATAGCGCCAAGAAGGAAGAAACCGAACGAGACGCCGAGAAACAACATGACGGGATTCTGAACAAGATAAATGTCTAAAGAGACAAGCCTCTCATCCTGAAGTTATGAAAAGAAAACTTGGGGTGTCAGACGGGAAACATAGCCCCCAAAGCCACGATACAAGCTTGAATTCTGCGAACAAATCGCAAAGGAAAGTCGTATCGAAAGCCTTTTGGAGTTTAGGGGCCGCGCGGGGATTACGCAGGATTTTTAAGGAGAATTTGGGGGCGTGCGAAAGGTTTACCCCATTCGATCGTCATGAAAAAAGTGATGGCGTCCGCTCGACCTCCGGCTATTGCGCGCTCGATGGAGACCCGCGTGATGCTCGTAATCTTATTCCAATCCAAAAGAACAGCGGAGTGGACAGAGCGGAATTCAACAGCCCCGCTGAACTCCAAAAAATTGTCTGCCAGCGGGAATATCAATGGGATCATCGAAGGAAAACTTCTCGCCACGCGTCGGTGGGGCTTCTCCAGTTGTGGTTTTAGGGGGTTGACGTCCGTTTGTGTACGTAGGAGTCAGCGGAAGATGCCGATACTTACAGAAGATGGAATTTGTTTTTTTAAGGATGGACTAGGATATGATAAAAGTGGAAGTAGCAGAAAAGAAGAAGTAGAAGAAGAGAGGTGTATAAAGTACTGCAGGATCAATAAAATGGATTTGATATTGCCGAATCTCCATCTACTCAAGGCTAAGACTTTGCCAAGTCGATCTGACAGACTCGGTAAAATGGCACGCGAGCAGGTGGATGTTACGAGATCATCATTGAGCATGGAGTAATGCAATGTCTAATCCAATCGCATTGCCAAGAAGAAAATTGGAATACGAAGTTGGTTCCCCCTGGACTCATCTTCATTTGCGCACAATGCCAAGCACCACCAAACCCGGCAAAGAAGACGATTCCACCGAGAGAATATGGTTCTTCAACTTTGACTCGTCTGGTTGGCCCGCAGTCCTCTCCACTTCATCAGCTCTCAACCTATCAACTTTCGTGTTATAGCTTTGGCCTTCTTGTGAATCTCCACGCTCACCCCTAGTGAAGAGAACAGCAGTTATTGTAGTATCGTGAAATCTGTCGAACTAGTCAATAATTTGGATAATTAATAGTTCTCGCTTAAATTGATTGATTATATACATGAACTTCATGTTCATTTACAGCAATGAACAGGTACTCCTTTCTCCGTTGATTCTTGCCGTCTGCATGAAACTTTGCACCCCAGAAAGTTTTTCAATGCCCCTTGCTGATCCAAATTATACGCTGTCAGTACATACTATTAAAATAGCGATTTTGATCATTTTTGTGGATTTTTGAAAGGATATAGAATGGCCTATGCTATCCCCAAGAGCTGCCAACAACATTTCAAGTCCGTAGATAACTGTTCGAAATGTGTGACTCCTGCTCATCGCTTTTACTAACATTCAACGCGCTCTTATTTTAATCCATAGATGGATTCCAATAAGAGGAACTGGATCGCTTTGAACATTTCATTCGTTTTTAATGATAGTTGTATTCACTTATCTAATTACCTACCAGGTAGTAAGTATATCATTTTCACTGAAAATAATACGAGGCTCCATAAAGAACCATTTGATGTCCATGATAAGAGTTCATCTCTTGATCATCCAGATGAGAACTTTGTCTTGGAGACAATGATTTAATTCTCTCCTCCTACGAGGATATTGATAAATCCTATATTCTTGAGGGACACCCGCCCTTGGCTGCAATGTACTTCAATCAGGCTAAATACGTTAATGCCAAGATATTATTCAAAACCCCATAGTCAGTACCTTTTCTCAATTGGCAAAGATCGACAAAATACTTCAGATATCCTGTCTAAACGCTGAAAAGCCGGCTTTCTAGTGGATAATTTCGAAGGCCAAGGTCTTCATTCTCTCTGGAACATTTTTAGTGGCTATGGTATGACCTCCGGTCCAATCTTACTTATGCAAAGATATTGCGGGGACTTGAAGTGTCCAAGGAAATTTGACTAGTTCACTATTAATGCAATGGAACAGCCGTGTCGCATTTGGTAATATTATTCTTTTGTCGTATACATTGCTCGGGAAAGATGGATATCATTCAGGCTTGATTAATTCTGAAGAAACATTTCATAAGTAAACGAGATGATGGGTTTGCATAAGACCAGCCGCCACTGTGTACTTTGTGCTGTGGGCGCAGATACTAGCAGTTGACTAGTGTAAAATCCCAGTCAGTGTGAAGAGCCCCTGCTGCAGGCTTCGTTCAATACCGTAGGAAATCCGCCACATTCGACAGTGGCTTGTGTTTGCCGGCATTGAACAGTAGTCAGTGTAGGTAAATAATCGTCAGTTAATGTTGGAAGTGGACAAGGGTTTGCACATGGGCGAATCCAGTATATTCCAAGTACACCTATCGCGGTGGAATGTTATTTTCAACGTGCGTTAATGCATTCGACAGGTGTATAATCTGTCACTTCATAACTCGGTGTACTACTAGGATGTACATACAAGCCAAGACCTTGCAGTGACCCTTCATATCATTTTCATCCCGAATGCATCAGGCTAGAATTCCCGCCCAATCAATTGTAAATATATCCACTGATCACCTGCAAGTCAAGCGTTGCTGCTTCTTAGCGAGTCCGCAGTGGGTCAGGACCAGGATCAAACCAGAGGCAGGGCAGGTTTCGTTTCTTGCGGACCAGGGAGAAGTAAACATGCGACAATAACTCCCTTAGGGTTATCGGCACATGAGCCGATCGGTGATTGTGCGCAATTGAGCTTAAATTTTGCCAATATCATATCGCGACATTCGAAGATTACTCTTCATTGTTTTCTCGTAGAAATGAAAGAGGAATTTGAGACCCTACATTCGCCAAAATTCACTAATGTCGATCGCCAAACCTTGCCCGTCGACTGAAAAGTGTATGTTTCGAATTAAAATCGTCAGGTACGATCTCTGCGAGGATTTTTCCGGGCGCTTGAGAGCTGTTTTCTTATTGAAGGATATTTAGTCTGTTTTATCCGAGTGTTTGGTGGAATATTACCGCGGAGGGGCGACGTTGCTGATCTGAAACACTCTATGCCCGAAAGATCATGGAGACTGCTTCAGAAAGACTCATCTTACCATTTCACTCATGGTTGTTTTCAAAATGTATTACCCCGTAGTGATCTATTCACTCATCCAGCCACGCGCCGGGGGAGGCTTTTTGTGGCATATTTGGCTTGTGTGCCCTCCACTAGCGTTTTATGACCCTGACAGATACTCCGCAAAACTTAAAGATCAAGAGCAAACTAGAGACATCAAGGTTTGGAGGCTTCTAACAAACGATGGCCATCATCGAAGGATAACCCTGGCGTCTGGGTATTGTATTCTGAAAAATAATTCCAATGGCAATGTTACTATAAGGAAACGTGGCCCGGGTACAACTCCGTGGCCATGACTATTGAAACCGCTAGACCCAGATCAATCGTTTCGCTTTCCATCCTGTTGAGTTCTTCATAGTATGTATGTACTGTAGCTGTAGATCTTTCCCATCCTCATTCCGGAGCCTGATCCACTCTCAAATCAATGCACGACGTCGGCCCTGACCTAATCTGGAAGTCCCCGTTGCTTAGATGAAGGGTCCTGTCTTGCCAGTTTGGGGACGGTCTTGTGGTCCGTCGTCCTGTCAGGATGCGGTGGATGAACTTGTCGGGGCCTTTTATGGCAGTGAATATGAATCTTGGCTCTGCAGGAATGGTATAAAGATGGCTCAGGGAGACCCTTGCTGTGCCTCTTTTCTCTTCATCAGCTGCAGGACAGACGACCGACTTTTTCATTCATCCTATTCTATTCTGCAAAGATGTTTCAACGTGGAATCCTTCTATCGGCTCTTCTAGCGGCTGCTCGTGCCCAGCAGGCTGGCACGCAGACCCAAGAGACCAAGCCTTCTCTGACCTGGCAAAAGTGCACTGCCAACGGCTGTACCGACCAGAAGGGCTCAGTTGGTATTGACGCCAACTGGCGTTGGGTTCACTCGACGGACGGCTCAACAAACTGTTACACTGGAAACACTGTGAGATTTGATCCATGGCTACATGTCAAAAAAAGGCTAACTGACAATGCTTTCTTTCCTACAGTGGAACTCCGATCTCTGCCCTGACGACGAGACCTGTGCCAAGAACTGTGCTCTGGATGGCGCAGACTACTCTGGTACTTACGGTGTCGAGGCCGATGGAGATTCCCTGTCACTGAGTTTCGTTACTGGAGACAATGTTGGTTCTCGACTGTTCCTGATGGAGGACGACAGCACCTACCAGATATTCAAGCTGCTGAACCAGGAGTTCACTTTCGATGTTGACGTCTCTACTCTCCCATGCGGTCTCAACGGAGCTCTGTATTTCGTCTCCATGGATGCCGACGGTGGTCTGTCTAAGTATGAGAATAACAAGGCCGGTGCTAAGTACGGAACCGGTTATTGTGACTCGCAGTGCCCCCGTGACCTGAAGTTCATCAACGGTCAGGTAAGTTTTTCTGATAACCAATAAATACAAATTCCGGCTATCAGACTAATAAACGAAATAGGGCAACGTCGACGGCTGGGAGCCATCTGACAATGACAAGAACGCTGGTGTTGGTGGCCACGGCTCCTGCTGTGCAGAGATGGATATCTGGGAGGCCAACAGCATCTCTACTGCTCTCACTCCTCACCCTTGCGAGGAGGCCGGCCAGACTATGTGCGAGGGCGACAAATGTGGTGGCACTTACTCCGAGACTCGCTATGCTGGTACTTGTGATCCCGATGGCTGTGACTTCAACCCTTACCGTATGGGTAACGAGAGCTTCTTCGGCCCTGGTAAGATTGTTGACACCAAGTCCAAGATGACTGTCGTCACCCAGTTCATCACCAGCGACAACACCGCTACCGGCACTCTCAAGGAGATCAAGCGTATCTACGTCCAGAACGGCAAGGTCATTGCCAACTCTGCCTCGGACGTTTCCGGCGTCACTGGTAACTCAATCACCACCGACTTCTGCACTGCCCAGAAGAAGGCCTTCGGCGATGACGACGTCTTTGCCAAGTACAACGGTATGTCCGGCATGGGTGAGGGTCTGGAACAGGGTATGGTTCTTGTCATGAGCCTGTGGGATGACCACTACGCCAACATGCTCTGGCTCGACGGCGAAAGCTACCCCACAAACGCCTCTGGCCCCGGTGTTGCTCGTGGCACTTGCGGCACTGACTCTGGCAAGCCAGCTACTGTCGAGTCGGAGTCCAAGGACGCCAAGGTCATCTTCTCCAACATCAAGGTTGGACCAATTGGCTCTACCTACTCTTCTTAGATGGATTTTTTGATTGGCGGAGTAGAGCAGGGGAGCTGAACCTGGACATTGAAGGCCGTTGAACACGACATCTTGGCTATATTATGCTGTATTTATTTCTTCGCTTCTTTATAGAGGGTGACATCTCTGGATCTCTCGTTTATTATCTTTCATTTGTATTTTCAATCGAACTGCGTTCTATTGTTGAAGTTGAGACTTCTCCAAAATAAAAAGTGAAAGTAGATCGAAAAGGCGGAGCGGAACATCCATCGGCCCGACGAGAAAAAAAAAGCGCGGAGCTTCTTGGAGCTCCAAAGTATCGCCGATCCTTTAAAAGTGAGCAATCTTCTCACTCTTTTCTTTTGCACATCATGTTTGAAACGGTCTGTTCACTTCCGCTGTCATCGGATCTGTTCTCACAGGCTATTCATCCCCGGGAGCCTGTGGTCTCGGTTGGATTGGCTGCGGGACATGTTCAGACATTCCGCCTGCCGTCAGAGGAGGTCGACGACGAGGATGATGCTGCTTCATCTTCGTCGCACAATGGTAAAGGACACATTGACACTATGTGGACCACACGGCGACACAAGGGCAGCTGTCGATGCTTGGGATTTGGCGTCGACGGCGAGACACTGTACTCTGCTGGCACAGACGGACTAGTGAAAGCTGCCAACTCAGAGACGGGAAAAGTGACTAATAAGATTGCAATTCCTTTGGAGAAGGATGGGTATGATGAAAACACCCTTGCGGTATACTTTGTTATGCAATTGAAGCCTAATTCTAACAATTTTAATGTTTTTTTTTTTTTTTTTAGCTCCGTCGATGCACCTACGGTGATTCACGCCCTTTCGCCCCAGACTCTTTTACTTGCCACAGATTCGAGCGCCTTACATCTTTATGATCTCCGAACTCCCTACTCTAAGATCTCCGCTCGACCTGAGCAGTCCCACCACCCCCACGATGACTATATTTCCTCGCTCACTCCTCTCCCGGCATCCGATACAAGTACCTCTGGATTCAGCAAGCAGTGGGTCACCACTGGTGGCACTACACTAGCTGTGACAGATCTTCGACGAGGTGTTTTGATGCGCAGTGAAGATCAAGAAGAGGAGCTCATTAGCTCTACTTATATAGGTGGCCTTCCCAGTAGTGGAACCAGTCGCGGCGAGAAGGTCGCCGTTGGAGGTTCCGGCGGTGTGGTGACCCTCTGGGAGAAAGGTGCTTGGGATGACCAAGATGAACGGATCTACGTATCTCGTGATGCTGAAGGTGGTGAGTCTATCGAGACTATGGCAGTTGTGCCGGATGAGCTGGGCCTCGGCAAGATGATCGCAGCTGGTCTCGGAAATGGCACAGTCAAATTTATTCGCATTGGTCCCAACAAGGTCGTCTCAACGGACGTTCATGATGAGACCGAAGGCGTGGTTGGTCTTGGATTTGACGTTGAGGGTCGCATGGTCTCTGGCGGTGGTCAGATCGTCAAGGTCTGGCATGAATCACCGGAACTTGGAGCTGGTGAAGCAGAGCTGGCTGGAGGCAAACATTTCCTCGGAGACAGTGACGACAGCGATGACTCTGATGACGATAAGAAACAACAGCAGAATGCGGACCGTAAAAAGCGCAAGAAGGCTAAGGGCAAAGACCGCAGTGGTGGACAGCACGTTATGGCATTTGCCGATATGGACTGATGCTGCGTGAGATGATTTGATACCCCTGTGCAGAAAACTTATGTTAAATATACCATTGAGTAGTGCCTGATGAAGGGCCTCGAGAGATCTACAGAAGTACCCCGGGAAAATGTAAATGAATCAATTAGAATCATTAGAAGAAGCGATTCAATGGAATGATGAAGTTACTCATATCCGAACTGGCTAAACTATATCCGAGCTTAGTCATGCCCGAACGGGGGATTTCCGTCTTTCACAATTGCGAGACTTGGAACAATTCGAATTGATACACGAGGATTATTGGTAGGTAGATTGACCTGATCATCACGGAAAAGAGAGGAGCATAAAGGGGGCTATTCATGACTGAAAGTATACAAATCATGAATAATCACAGTCATCGGAATTGATGTGTATGAGAACTGCCGATTTGACCCCACCACGGCCAGTTATGACACTGAGCCAATCTGGTGGGGTGTGGGGGGAAGACTTGAATATAAGATCAGACGGATTGCGCTAAGGATTGGACTGGTCTTGTTTGAATTTATCAGATTATTTTTTCCAAAATGGACACTTTTGAATACAATTCCAATCCAGGCCGTGTCGTCTTCGGAAGTGGCACTCTACAGAAGCTGCCTGATGAGATCGCTCGTCTGCAAGTACAGGCACCTCTAGTGCTGTCGACACCGCAGCAGGTTGACCAGGCTGAGTTTGTGAAAGCTGTTCTGAAGGGCCAAGTGGCTGGGATATTCAGCGAGGCGACAATGCATACTCCGACTCATATCACTGATAAAGCTCTCGATTATGCGAAGGCGCAGGGTGCCGATTCAGTTATATCCATTGGTGGTGGTAGCACTATCGGACTGGGGAAAGCAATCAGTATTCGTACTGGCCTGCCTCATATCTGTATTCCCACAACATATGCTGGAAGTGAGATGACGCCTATTCTGGGCGAGACTGCGGATGGTTTGAAGAAGACTCGCTCCGATCCCAAGATTCTGCCCGGTACGGTCATTTACGATGTCGATTTGACCATGACTCTCCCAGCCGCAATGAGTGCTACCAGTGGTGTCAATGCTATTGCTCATGCCGGTAAGATTCTCAAAAAGTAATATGAATAAGAAGAAGGCAGATAACTCACATTGCTTCTAGTGGAGGCACTGTATGCCCGTAATACCAACCCTATCATCAACATGATGGCTATCGAGGGCACACGCGCTCTCGCATCTGCCCTACCAGAGATCGTTGAGAACCCCTCCTCGCAATCTGCTCGTTCTCGTGCTCTCTATGGCGCGTGGCTCTGTGGAACATGCCTTGGAAGTGTTGGCATGTCTATTCACCACAAATTGTGCCACACTCTAGGTGGCAGCTTCAATCTTCCCCATGCGGAGACACATACTGCAGTCCTGCCGCATGCTATTTCTTACAATGCTCCCAATATTCCTGAAGCAATGAAGCAGCTTGCCGATGCGCTGCCGGACAGCAATGGCGATGCGACTCATGGTCTGAATGTTCTGCTGACCAAGCTCAAGGTCAAGCGCGGCCTGAAGGACTTTGGAATGAAGGAGGAAGATGTGGATAAGGCAGCTGATATTGCTGTCTCGAATCCTTACTGGAACCCTCGTGCGATTGAGCGCACTCCGGTCCGTGAGCTGATCCGTCGTGTGTGGGCGGGTGAGCCAGCACGCGCTGATCTGTAGTTATAAGGAATAGGGTACACCTGTGAAATGAATACTGTCGATAAGAAGTTAATACAGAACTGATTTCCTTAGGTCCGTTTGAGTGTAGTATCCTTGTTATAAAACTTTCATCAATGTAGCAGCTTTAACAGACTCCAATCCAACAATATGGGATTGTGTTGAGTGTACCCTGCTGTTCAATGGCACATACCTGGCCAGCGGTATCATGTACTAATGGGTAACTACTAGTACCTACACAACTATGTGCTCTTCAGCTTCCACGATTCGCCGTAGTCTCTTATAGACTCTGAAATGAAGATCAGAGGGCATACTCCGCCTGACTACTATCTAGCTTAGACAGATGAGGTGCCGTGAAGGTTTCAGCAAGAGGGCCACCCAGGGCTGCTACTCCACTTCCCAACAATGAGCTATGAATCTGCAATCAGCCCTGTCTACTTCTCTCTTCAATCGCAGGTCGTTCGCTACTAGTGCTTTCAATCTTCAGAACACCCAGGGTCCGTGCTCGCATGCCCGTGTAGAATATATCCACCCAAGATGATCGGCTTCTATCTGGTTACAATAACCTATTCCAATAGTTTATTGGGTTATTGTAATAGAGACACTAGATGACCAACGCTCAAGCCACCCGCGGAAAAGCAAACTTATATATAAAGCGATCAAAAGACCGCTCTAGATGACCCCGCACGAAGACGATCTCAGTTATCGACATGAAGTATACACGATGACTGGAAGATGCAGACCCACATGGTGAGCAGTAGTGGTATTTTGTTCATTTTCAACGGAAGAAGCTACTGCTATCTTCCTTTTGCTTCCCGCACAATTTATAGAATTGAGGATATAGAAAATGGAGTGTCTGGGAGTTGTCCATACATGGGATTGCCACATGCTCTTGCTAGGGGGATGGCTTAACACTGTCCCTGGGATGAGTTCTCTTGGGGAAGTTCTTGCCGGCGTTCAGATGCATATAATAGTCTGCTTCAGATGCAAGTGATTGATGCATCAGATGGACTTTGCGGCACAAAGATGCGTGTTGGCACGGTCCTATATTTTATCTCCTTCCGAAATTTTCTAGTCCTACGTACGCTAGTACTACTAGCTAGTGTCAGGAACTATCGCCTTTGATCACAAATATTTTACAAGTTCTTCACCATGAGATAACACAGAATAGAAGAAGATGTATATCCACTTGGAAGAGCCTATCAGATTTCTTCCATAATCACTATGCGCATGTCAAAGGTCTTTTGGATTAAAGAAACGTTGCGAACATAGAGTGGGTTTTGCATTCGCTTATGCACATGCCATCACTCCATATTCGGGGAAATTGCCAACTTGGATATAATTACATTGTCCATGTGAATCAAAATACATAATGTTCTTATTGAATTTCGGGCGGGTCAAGCGGGTCGGGCCTTGCTGCCGCTGCTAGTACATACTCAGTGCATACACGGGTCATCACTGTTGATCTTTTGGTGGCTATATTCTATCTGTGAGAACATGATATCATCTTTCACATAATTTCAAACTATTTTGTCTTCTATGTTTCAAAATCAGTTCTTGATTTTATCATTTTGCTTGTTCATTTAAAGCGATAAACTCATGCCGACGAAGACTTTTAAAGACGATGGTATATTAGAGAATTAATATTTAAAAGACAGGCTTCTTCTTTGGGAACTTCATTTATGAGTAATGTGGCCAAGAACACGGCAGGATACAGCAAATCAGCGGCGATGTTTAGTATTGTCTCCCTTTCAAGAGACAAAGACCTGCCAGTGTGCACCCTCTCTTCGTCTCTTGACTAGCTGCATCACTAGATGCAGCCCGATGATACTAATGCAGCTAGCGCCTGTCAATTTTCCTCCTATCGTTTAGTTCAGGATGTGGAGACCTATGCGCAATTGTATCAAGATCTGCAACTCGAGCTACGAGGTATTAGTAGGATGGATGTCTTTCAAAAAGTGTTTCTGAACGAACTGTCGGGCAGGTGCTGACTTGCGTACTCATCACCAACATGGCATATGTAATTCTACTTTTCACAATATCTTCATGCTGGCTCGCCTACCGAAGTATCTATCGTTTATTCTTCCATCCGCTCAGCCATATTCCGGGGCCGAGATTGGCGGCCGTTTCATATATCTACCAATTCTATTTCGATGTCGTTAAGGGTGGGATGTACATATGGGAGGTTCGACGACTTCATGAAGAATACGGTAACCAACATCACCTCCTTCATGGTTTTATATGGGAAGTTATTCAAGGATTCAACGAGTGGAACTAAGAAATTCAACCAGGTCCTATCATTCGCATCAATCCCAACGAAGTCCACATCAATGACCCTGATTATTATCAGCAAGTCTACGCACCAAGCTCTCAACGTCGAGAAAAAGACATCGATTTTGTGAATGCTTTCGGCTTACCCGACTCTACATTCGGCACAGTGAGCGCGGAAGTACATCGTCGTCGAAGGGCACCGTTGAACAAATTCTTTTCTAAAAAAGCGATCACAGAGATCGAGCCACTGATTTATGAGAAGCTGGGCCGTCTCCTCTTCCACCTTGAAGAGTCAATTCACTCAAAACAGCCCATGAATATCGATGCTGGCTTCGTTGCATTAACGGCGGACATCATTCATCATTACACGTATGGATACTCTGAAGGTCACCTCGAACGTGAAAACTTCAATCACACCGCACGAGATGGGATCAATGGTCTATTCAGGCTTTGTCATCTCCAGTTCTTCTTCCCACCTCTCAAATGGCTTGAGTCTCTTCCATTGAGCATTGTGAAGAAGATCAATGTTCATGCTTGGGCCCTGGCGAATCAGAAGCAAGATCTATACAATGAAGCCCTCAAAGCGGAAAATGCTCTCCACGAGAAGAAGAACAATGAGTCTAAAAATATTATTGATGTTCTAGTTAACCCGCGTGATTACAGCTTGAAGGAAGATAGGAGACTAGAGCGAATTCAGAATGAGGGCATGTCGTTGATTACCGCTGGGACTGAGACAACTGGTCGGGCATTGGCTGTCGCTACATTTCACATCTACTCCAATCCGCAAATCCTCGATCGCATGCGGGAGGAATTACGACAGGTCATGCCTCATACAGATTCACAGGCAACATGGAGCCAACTAGAACAATTGCCATACCTGGTGAGCCCGTTGTCATTGCTTTTATGTCGTTTTGTCGGTATATAACAGAAAGAACTACTAGACGGCGGTCGTCAACGAAAGTATGCGTTTAGCATCAGGAACCTCCGGCAGGTTTTCACGAGTAGCACCCTCAGAAGTATTGACATATCAGAAATATCCCATACCATGTGGTGTAAGTTGACAAGTATCTCCAGATTTGGGCTTTGGTAGAGTATTATCCGATATTCTTCTGCTTACACTCTAGGCACAGACAACTATCTCCATGAGCAATCATCTGATGCTCCGACATCCTACTGTCTTCCCTGACCCCGATGCATTTGATCCAGATCGATGGCTCAGAGCCACTGAGAACGGTGAACGACTCGACAAATACTTAGTCAATTTCTCCAAAGGTAGTCGGAGCTGTCTCGGTTTAAAGTAAGTCAAAGTATATATGTAGCACCACAAAGTCAAATCTGAGCGGAAATTGACTATCTTTTGTAGCTTGGCAATAGCAGAGATGTTCATGGGTCTGGCGAGCTTGATTCGACGCCTGAATCTTACACTCTATGAAACTTCTCAAGAGAGTATTGAGTGTGGAAGGGACTTTGGAGTACCTTATCCAGAGCAGGGCTGTCTGAATGTTCGAGTCATTGTCAATGGGATAGCGCAAGATTAAAGCGTAGTCTGGTCGCAAGGAATAAGCTCTCGAGTTGGTACTTGCTAGCTTCATCTTCCTAAGTTTGCGATTATCTACTCCTTGGCGTGTTTCTATATGCTTAGCTGGACCAGCTCCGGATGCAGGTGTTCAACACGCCAGTACAAGCCAGTAAGCTATGAGGTCCTCTCAACGGCGATCTCCTGAAAAGAGACAGACCCAGCCAAATTCAATGCTGTATCATCATAAAATAAGTGATTGGTCCTTGAGGACAGTCAGATCTAATTCGGTACTGATCAGTACTTCCAAGTTGATGTAAATGGCACTTTGTACCCTAATTGAACAACTCCTCACTGTGGGCGCGGGAATTGGCTTTCTCTCATTGAATGATGAACTTCTGTCTTAGTGAACTGAAATTAATAGCAAATGAAATATTGTTATATATATTCATGTATTGAATATAGTCAATATATATCCCTAGTCTACATATTCTATATGGTGAGTGTAAGAGTATACTGCGTTCTGCCAATCGCGGCGGGCTGCTTGTCATCCGCGGGGAAAATCAAAGTGGGCTGCTTTTTTTTCTCCAAAAAATTTCCCATCCCACTTTAATTTCTTCCTCACATTCACCCACCATTTTTTCCCCCGCTTCTTACCCTCGCAACACTTATAAATGGGGTCTGAAATGGAGGCAGCTCCAGTGCTGTCGACCCCCGACGATCGGATTTTCGAAGAGGCCCAGCCTATCGCCCCCGTCGATCCCACGAAGCGGCTGTCCGATGACGAACTCTCCATTACCTATGATATCGAACGAACTCTAAAGGAAATTCGCCAGGCGCGGTACAAGCGCATTGCCCTGCAATTCCCCGATGACATGCTTCCAGATGCCCCGCGGGTATTTCAACTACTTAGTCGGGGACTGAATTCAGAGGAAGCCATCGCAAATAGCACCACCTCTGCTGGCCAGACAAATCGTGGCGCCACCAATTTAGAGGAAAAAATCACTCAGGGCGTGTCTCAAATATCGGTGGAGGAAGGGGACACTGGCAAAGAATGGACTCCACGGCTGTATATTCTGGCCGATACTTCATATGGGACTTGTTGCGTGGACGAAGTCGCAGCCGAACATGTGGATGCAGACGTCGTGGTACATTATGGAAGATCGTGTCTTTCACCCACGGCTAGATTGCCGGTTATCTACGTCTTCACCTGCAAGCCACTCGCCATGGATCCCGTGGTTCAAGCGTTCAAGGACACTTATCCTGATCCAACAACCAGACTGATTTTGGCTGCCGATGTCACCTATTCCCACCATGTCCCAACGCTGTATGAGCGTCTTCTGAAGGAAGGGTATAGCAATTTGTTTGCTACGGAGATCCTTCATGAGCCCTCGTCGGCTATCCCCAACCGGAGTGTCCCTGACTCTGTACGTGAGGCACCAGAGACACTATCGGAGTGGCAGCTATTCCATATATCTGATCCACCAACTGCCCTGTTAATGACGCTTGCGTCGCGGGTTGCAGCCATTCATATCTATCCCACCGAGACGCAGGGAGATAATAATGCAAATGTGAAGCCATTACCGGCATCCACGGCAGCCGCTTTGCGCCGTCGTTATGCAATCACCACGCGTCTCACCACCGTTCCCATTTGGGGCATCCTGATCAATACCCTTAGTGTCAAGAATTACCTGCATATTGTGAATCATGTGAAAGAGCAGATTGCGGCAGCGGGTAAGAAAAGCTATATGTTTGTGGTGGGCAAGCTGAACGCAGCCAAAGTGGCCAACTTCAGTGAGATTGGTGGCTGGGTGGTCATTGGCTGCTGGGAGAGCTCCCTGGTTGACAGCAAGGATTTCTGGAAACCGGTCATCACCCCATTCGAATTAGAACTAGCTCTGAAGGATGACACCGAACGAGTATGGACTGGGGCCTGGCAAAGTGATTTCCAGTCCATCCTCGACAAGCCCCAGGAGTCAACTGAAGGGGAGAAGCTGGAGAATGGTGCAACCATGGACGATGATGATATGTCGGAACCCGAGAGTGCACCACCGGAGTTTGACTTGCGCACTGGACGATACGTCTCGCATTCCCGACCGATGCGAGATCCCGCACCCCGCGCTTCTGCTCAGATCAATGGATCGACCGGACCATCCGCTGCTAGAGCATTAGCCCGGCGGGCAAAGGGTGATCTAGCTATGATCGGCGGCGCCGTTTCACCGGGAGCCGAATTCCTTCGGTCTCAACGGACGTGGAAGGGATTGGGGAGTGATTTTGATATTCGATATGATGAAGACGAGGAGGAGGATGATAGCACCTTGGTAAAAGAAGGGCGTTCTGGAATTGCGAGGGGATATACAGTAGGTGATGGAGAGAAGCATTAAACGATAACTGAATACATTAAGACATGTTCGTATTATCAGGAAGCTCTCTTATCTTTGTCAAATACACTTAAGTTAAGTGTATTCCATTTACTCGTATACATTGGGGTACATCGTCTACATCCATTCTACTTTATACTTCTAGCATAAGCCCTGGTCTACCTTCTCTTTAACCGACAGTTCTCTGTAATACAAAGTACAGCTTACCCCTGTCGCATTTTCCAAATCTACGAGGGCCTTCCTCGTTCTTCTTACTCCTCATTCTCCTCATTCTCTTCTGATTTGTCGTGATGCCCTAATTTAATCCAAAGTTGCTCGTAAATGTATAGCCCATCACATGACACTTCACGGGCGCATCCGGTGGACTTCCCAACTTCAACTTCAATCAACTTCTTCTCTCATTTTCTTTTCTCTCTGCATCCACCTGAATCATTCCCCCCTTATCCTTCTTGGATTTATTATTTCCCCTCATTCTCTTTTCTCCCTCTCTTCTTCCCTCCACTCTCCCCCTCGTTCTCCCTGGTTGCCCCTTGCGATCCAATCGATCCACCGCTTATCGATTGCCTCCAATCCACAATTTGATCCCCTCGGGGTTAATACCTTGGGGCAACCCTTAGTTGCTTCATATCTCTCGGTATTTCAGGATCACAGCCGTACATGGAAGTCTGCCTTGAGATGTGATTGTCGCCCTAATCTCAATCACTCTTATCATGCTCTACGCTGACGCTGAAATCGTCCGCGACTTCGCGTTTCTTTCGACTTGAGCGACTTCTAGCTCCGCGGTGGGTCTCGACCCTTTAAAGCATCATGCCCGACGGTTGCGACGGTTGCGACGCCGGGCAGGTGCCTATGACTGCTATCGAGATGAACAACGAGGTACAGAACGCCCGACATCTATCAGAGATTCGGCCTGATCGCGTGCTATCGCTGTTCGAGCGATGTATCACCTTTAATGCTCCCGTTCTTGAATCACTACTCCTCCAACTTCCGACCGACTCTATCTTCAAGCTCTACCAGACCTCCCACTACCTTCGTACGTTTTTTCGATCCTATCCAACCGCATGGAAGTCCCTCTCATTTCGGCTTCTATATCCTTCGGCCCCTTCGACTCCAGCACAAATTATTTTGCCGGGCACGTCGGATCGCGAGGCGCAAGGCCAGCTGGAACGACAGTCACGGCCATACGCCTTGGATCAGCTGTTGATGAATGTGTTGGCTCCCTTCACTACATGTCTTAGGAGTCTAGAGCTGGATAATACCGCTGTCTCGGGCCAAATCCTTGTGTCAACTGTGATGCACGCTCGCTGCGAAACTCTGGAACATCTTTCAATTCGCGGGTGCAAGCACGTCTCTTTAAAGTATCATATTGTCCCTTACCTTAATTTACTGGGATTACAACAGGATATCGAGCAAGCGACTAGTTCCAACCCTTCTCAACGGAAGAAGCGACTAGCCCTAAAAAGCCTGTATGCATATCGGTCACGGCATCATCGACGGCGACCTTATCTTGCATCTTCTATCTTCCGCAAAGACTCCGACGCCGAACCTACTCACGAATTAGTAAACTTATGCCATAAGTTGGGGATTTGGACCGATACAGCTTGGTGTACAACGCCTGCTGGCAGGTGCTTTCGCAGACGTGGATATGTCGCGATGCGGGACCCGCAAGGCACTACAGAGGCCTGGGTTGCGTTTGATCGGCTCTGGCGGAGTAAAAACTGGATTGGACCATACAAGAGTGGTGATGATGGAATCATTGAAGCTCGCAGTGGGAGACTCTGGGAAAGTGAAGACACTGGCTGTTTCGGCGAAGCATTAGGCAGTGGTGACGGTCCCGAGCCTGGCGAGGGTAAGATGGTACCTGCTCATCTTCGCCGCAGCCATAGACAATTTGTCGAAGATGTGAAGTGCGATAACTGTGGCGATGAAATTCTAGAAAGGTGTGAGCAATGCAGCATTTTGATGCATTGCGTGGGATGTCGCAAGACACTCTGTGCCAGCTGTGCGTACGAGCGGCCGTATCTCCGGCAAGAAGCTTTATGGTTATCATCCAACAATACTCATCATGCTAGTGCTCATTCGCACAATACTGTCCTGGGACATCACAGCACAAATCAATCAGATCCTTTATGGTGGGCGCCTGGTGCTGTCCACTCTCCCAGTTCGATGGAAGATCCCGTATCAAATCCACTCGATGCAAATACATTGCACGCTGCTCATTCGCGGACGCCGGACCCAGTGCTCAAATTCCACTGGTGCTGCGCTGAGCCCTACTTTTCTGGAGGAGGTGGCATTAGTATTGGCACACCCAGCCGTGATGTAGATCAAGTGCGGGCTGTACCATTACCTCGAAACCAGGGCTGGGAAGACCTAGAGTATACAGTCAGCGAGTGGAGCAAGACATTTCCCAAATACGCCTATGGAGATCCCAGCAAACCAGACTACACTCTAGAGACGGGTCATCTTGCTATGATGAAGTGGCTCCTAGGACCCCCTGGACGGAAAACATCGCCATGTCCTCGCAACCTTTGTCAGGAGTGCTACGATTCGCCTCAATGGAAGGTGCACTGCAAGAGCTGCTCAAAGCCTCTCTGCATCGAACACGACCTGCGTGGGCTTCGACTGCGTATCTGTGGATACAAGGAGCTAGGGTATGAGAAGCTGACCATTCAAAACCGATCAGTCGTCACTTCACCATCAGATCCCCAAGCGAGCCAATATATGCCGACTAGCCATGATCTCCCCATTCGGACGCAAAACCTTGTGGGCTCAACCAACAGCAGCTACATCGATGGTCCATCGGGCGACGCCCTTGGCGATGCACTCGCCGATGAGGAGCAAAGCTTTGAAACCCCAAACGATCACGTAGTGACTCGTCCTCCCTTTCCACGAACTCCCACTCGATCTTTCTCCGCCCCACCGTCCAGCAATTCCGGCTGCTCATCCCCGTCAACTAGTTCATTCGAGTCGACTCTCGAGGGGTCACGCTGGCAGGGTTGTCAATCCTTCTTCTGCCCCACCATTCGTGCAGCAGGAGACCGTCGCCAGACTTGTCCGAGCTATCTTCGTCAATGCAAAGAATGCGCGGTTTTCGTGTGCCAGGACTGCGTCCAAGCAAACCCGCCTTGCAAATGCCCTTACTGTCAAGATAACTACAAATGCCCAAACTGCGTTTTGAAAAACACCAATCCCGGTGGTCCCTGTCGACATCAAGAGGATGAGAAAGCACGGAAAGAACGGAAATGGAAAAGGGATATGCAGGAGTTAGAGAAGATCCTCCAGCTCAAATTGGCCAATGAGGTAGCCGAGTTTGCTGGCCAATTTTTCTGTTCTCTTGAGAATGACCGTGCCCATGATCATGCCCATGACCACGACTATGTCCATGTTTCTGAGGACCCCATAGATATTCCGACAAGACATCGCTCGCTGGATGAGGCCATTCCCACCGCTTCTCATGAATATCCATCCGGACTGATCGACATGACGATGGAGATGGAGCCTGGATTGTTCATTGACCCGGACGACATGCCTCCACCTTGCCAGTCAGAGTAGACTTGAATTCAATTCTACTGCGACTATTCACATTCATCTCGTGATCTCCCACCTTTGTGCTATTCCTCGGTTTCTTTAGCGATCTTCATACGATGGCGTCAACGGGTGCACATTTTCTTTCTCTGGTTACTATTTCATTCTCCCTTTACTCTTCTATCATCCGTCTTTTTGTTTCTTTGACTGCCCTCCTTTACTGTCCACTGTCCCACTTTCCATGGCAACAATCGATATCCATGCAGCTTATCATTCCAAGCAATCGCGGTCAATGCATCGGCAGGCATAAACCCTGGTGGTTTCCGAGCTATTATGACAGGGGGTTCTGGTAACCCTCGACTTCTTTGTTCCAGGTGCCACAACCCCTCCTTTCAATCCGGTCCAGCACTGCAGCTCTAGGCACCGCACGGCGCCTTTGTCCTACTTGTATGTAGATCATCTTCCATCTCTAAGCGACAATCGGCGATGTGTGATGAACGCAGGCACTGCGCTGTGATTCCCGGTAATTTCTTTCTTTACTTTTTCTTTCATGACACTGTGGCCGCCATCTTCGTTTGCCGTAAGGCTAGGCACTACGCATACCCCGGTCGAAAGGTGATAGGAAATGTGCTCAAGTGATATAACAATCCTTTCCCGTTCTTCTATATGCTGCATTTCTCTTTTCGCTTTCATTCATTTCCCGGAATGAAAGTGGGGTGAAGCATGGGGTGCCTATTTACTGGGATTAAATTCATCTTAACTCTATATAGTATAGTCAGTCATCTTTATCAAGCCTGCATCCAGCAGTTCAATCATCTTATTTACTAGTAACTAACCTTACTGGTAACAGTAGATACATCTTTTCTGAAAATGGTACCAGTACTAGTCTATTCCATCTGACTAACGGATCCATACAAATTGACAGAGTAGTAAACACGGCACGGAACAGATACATAGACTTAAATCAAGAATACAAGTATAACCTCGCCCACCAAAGATAGATCGCATCCACGTCCGCAGTGGATCCCCTCGCAAATCAATAGTACGACCCCAGGGATATAAATCCGATTGGTGTGATTCACCCCGCAGAAGACACAATTGGTTCATCGCCCCATCGAGGGATGTATCAATGTCTACGCCATCCTTCCAGGGTTCGGACCTTGCTTGATTAGACCCTGATTAAGACTCTGTGGATAGAGTCTACGGAGTACGGAGCATTGTATCCGTGAGATTTTGTGCTGTGGATCCCGGGTGAATACCGAGCTGCGTCTTTGTGGAGTACGTAGACTAACTACGCCTTGATCATGGAAAGGGTTAATGGTGCAGGGTTTGGATCGCGCATCGGATCGTCGGGGACTTTTGCTCGGCAAAAGTCCGGTTATTCTTTTGGTTGAGTTGATAGGTGGTTTATGTATACGAACTTACGTAGTTGATGAGGTTTATGTTGAAGGGATGTACTATTGCAGAGTATGTACTCTGATTGGTATATACTCCGTCATAATAACTGGTGGAAGGTTGTATGGATGCATTCAGTTGATTGACGTGGCGATTCCCCATCTGGATTCGTTTCTATGTAAACTGTAGAGATATTGTTTATTCTGATCGCATGAGATGATGCTGTTCAACCACACTACGGTACTACTTTCAGAGTTAGTGAGACAGTTGTCGCCTTGCGCCCTCGATTCATCCCAGTTGCGGTCTAAATAGATCGAATCCTGTGCCACCGAGAAAGAACATTCGTTGCTGGTCATCATAGCTTGCTTCGATGAGTGCATCCTAGATGGAACAAAGTAACTTGCCTTCGCGGGTTATCCGCGGCGAATCTGTATGGATGCACTGCTGGGGCGGTGACGTGCTGGTCAAACATCCTTGTTTAGGCACAAGATTGGCATAATCTGCGGGCTGATTAAATCGGTGAGATCCAATGCGACAAGAGAGCGGGAACAGGCATCCATCCGCGTTGGCTGAAGCCTAATCGCGGTGAGTTATGACTTGGCGATTCTCTCTTCTTCAATCCTTCTATCTGGATTCTATCCGAATCGGTGGTGGGCTGGACAGCCATATCTGAAATATAGTGTAGTAACGTTAGATATTGAGGTCAATGCCCGTCGCTTTGGCCTCAAGATGTCATTTCGGCATGTAAATCACCGAATGCCAGCGTGGTAGAAAACCTTAACTTTGCCGGTGAGAAGCAGATGCACAGAGGATCAGACGCAAAGGCAGAGACACTGACAGAGGCAGTGACATTGGCAGTGGCATGGGCATGAAGATTGACGGGTTTTGCGAATGACGCGCTGAAAATCCGACGCACGCGAGCTTGGGGGCCAGTGAGCATCTACCACACCGACAAGCCTGCACCGCTAAACTGCCGACATCGTCGATTTCCTCTTCAGAGGCAAAAATCCGGTCAGATGATGAGAAGTAAAGAGTCGGTCGGGTAGGTGTCTGCATGAATCTGAATGTACCCAAGCGAACGTGGCCAGTCAAATCCGAGAGTTGAGTGGGATTCTTGGTCTTAGGCTGAGCTTTGAGCCCGAGTCCGAGCCCTGGGTACACAACCAGGATAGAAACAAGATATTGAATTAGTGTTGATGTGATGCGGTCAAGAACAAATAGTACAGGGGGTGGAGAGACCGCGAGAACATTGATATCACCAATACGGAGTATACTGCGTCCATCTGTCCAGTATTCCGAACTTGGCAAATACTGTAAGATTTTCCACGTGGAAGTGAAAAGATGCAACGTCTCGGGGCGTCGTAACCGACTGTTTGAAGTGACTGAAGCACAGTAAGAGTCATGCAGGGGCCATCATACTGCACAGTTGTGCAGTGGAAAAAGCAGCGGGGAGGATGAAAAAGGGTAGATGAGATCTTGTTCGGGCGGTCTATCCGAGAGAAGAAGATGGTGACGAATAAGATCCTGCAGGGTACCCTGCAAGCCTTTTCACCTTTCTCACCATGCCTGTTCAACGAACAAGAATGTAAAGCAACGATGCAGAAATGCAGCAATGCAAAGATCGGGCGCGGATCAGCTGGGATCAACCTGACCCGGTAGCTCGGGCGTTTGGACGCCACTGAATTAGGGAGGGAGATTTTCTGCGCTTTCTCTCTTCCTCATCCTTTTTCCCCTCCTATTTGATTTGTCTAATTTTTTTCTTTGACAAAGCTTCAAGCTTGGGTGGGTTTCACTTTCATCCCTTTAGGCGTCGACCTAAGAACAGACCGGATAGTAGATCGGTTGGCGCGGATGTGGCAGTGAAAGCCCCCGATTGGCGCGGGATGCGCAGGAGAATCGTAGGGAGTGATCCTATTAGTCCCTTTTTTATTTTTATTTTTTTTTTGGAGTAAAGAAAAAAAGAGGGGGGATGTCTTAGGGCGACAAGAGGGTCCAGTTTGACTTGGAATAGATCACGCACAGGCACTTGACATCATGGAGTGATGCAGGCCAATAGGGGAAACTGGATATGCCTACTGCAGGTTAGGCGGACCGCTGAGCCGGATGGAGATGAATCCAGGGGGGTGAAAGAAGAGTGGATGAAGTGACGGAAATCGAAGTGGGGGATACAGTGTTGTACTATCCTGTAAAAAGTGAAGTGCAAAATGGAGTGATTGAAAGTGGTTGAAAGTGGAAGAAGTGGAAGTTCAGCTGGGAGAGTCGGTGAAGGCGAACTCGTGACAGAGCAAACATTTGATTATTTTATTATTTGATTATTTGATTATTTTATTTTATCCTAAACGGCTAGAATAATAAATAATAATTTAAATGCATGCAGATTATTCGGTTTAATGAAGAATTCTGGATTTTTCTTTTGATCATTCCAGTATATAAAGGGGCTGCGAGCCGCAGTTAGATTTGACATTCACTTTACCCTTTACATACACACTCTCTACACTTTACACTCCTACTTCTACAACTACTCTACACTTAAGAGTATACTCCTCTGTTCAACTTTGAACAACATATTATACCATATCACAATGGATTCCGTCAAGACAACAACAACTGGTGTCACACCCGAGCAAAAAGGCAACACTCCCACAACCGTCGAGGAATATCAAAGACAATGGGAACAGTTGATGGACAACACAGCCAAGCAGATTCAAAAGATCAGAGGTATGCTCTATTTGTGTATCCTGAATTATACGTATATTCGCTAACTGCTATCTAGATGACGAGCAAGCGAAAAAAGCCGCCCAGAACTCGCAATAATCCATACAACATGATGAATGCCCGGGGTTGGACTGGACTACGGTTGATTTGGAGTTGATGGTTCCCTGGAGTTTTTCTCGGAGCACTTACATTTGGGTTTCATTGGGTCATTTGCAAGATTCCCTTTCGTGTCAATATACTACTATCTTATCATTTATTTCACATTACAAGTTGAAGTGGATGGGTCACTCGCTTTGGGTTTAGAGAGGGAGTTCACAATGCATGTTGGGGGCAGGTTGGAGCACCGCCACCTTTTTTTTTTTCCTTTTCCTTTTGACTACTTTCGGCTTTGTATTGGATCATCTCCTTGCGGATCACCCTGAGGTATGCGTCAGACATTCCCGATATCCGCTGTCAAGCCTAACGGCGCATGAAATGCAGCGAGCCGCGCAGGGATCGGCCGTGCCTCAGCTGGCTATGCCATGCCATTCAGTGGAGCGGTGTGTGTTGCGATGAAAGATGACAGCATTCTTTACCGTTGGACGATCTCCGAGAGATTTTCGCCGGGACAATCAATGCAAGTCAAGATTGTTTGATCATGACCGACGGTGCATATCCTTGTTTGGGGATTGGAAGACGATCTGTCAGGGATCGGACGTTGGCATGCAAGGAGATGGGCGTATAGCGCGGCTACAGAGAAAAATACTCCTGCGCACTGTCAGAGGACCAGTTGACACAGTAATAAACATATTATCTCGAGTAATCAGAGTGATATTATTACTCATCGTTCTCATCCTAAAACTTGTTTTCTTCAAATAATATTATTGCTATACTAAGTCGTTGCTATACTTCTATATTGTAATGTTGTATGTACGTAATTTATAGCTAGAATAGTGTGTTGTTGACGTAGTGGAGATCCCGCGGAACTCGAACTTCCCAACTTCAACCATCCGCAATGGCCGAACAGAATCCTTCCCCAGCGGACGTTGCCCAGCGCGAACTTGAAGAAAAAGAGCGCAAGGCCCGTGAGGATGCTGAGCAGGCTCAACTACCTTACAAATGGACACAAAGTATTCGTGATGTCGACGTGTCGGCCCCGATCCCCGCCAACATTAAGGGCCGCGACATGGAGGTGGTTTTAACTAAGACCAAGATCAAGGTTGCCATCAAGGGCCAAGAGCCGATCATTGAGGTGTGTAATTACTGTGTCTCTCCTGCGATACTAATCTACTTGTATCATCGTCACTCACTCTTTTCAGGGCGATTTCCCCCATCCCATCCTGGTCGATGAATCTTCCTGGACCCTCGAAACAACCCCCACCCCACCCGGCAAAGAAGTCAATCTGCACCTCGACAAGGTCAACAAAGTTGAATGGTGGCCACACGTCGTCACCACCGCCCCCAAGGTCGACGTTACGAAGATTCAGCCCGAGAATTCCAGCCTGGGCGACTTGGACGGTGAGACGCGCGCGATGGTGGAGAAAATGATGTACGATCAGCGACAGAAGGAATCAGGCGGCATGACTAGTGATGAACAGCGCAAGGCGGACTTGCTGAAGAAGTTCCAGGCCGAACATCCTGGTGAGTTACCTCTATGCAGTTTGAGTATAGCATTTGCTAACTATGGCGGGGCAGAAATGGACTTCTCCAATGCGAAGATGGGCTAGATTGGGTCAAAATAAGTATGACTATAAGCATGGCTATGAAAATGAATCATGAGAATGACGACTAGATATTCTTCATACTCTTCGCTCCTCTCTGGTGTCCTCTATACTTCTCCATACTTCTCTTTACTCTATACTCTATACTCTATACTCTATACTCTATACTCTATTCTCTACTGTCTGCTGCCCTTCCCAATTCGGTCGAATACGAACAATTGCCCATTTGGGCCTAGCGTCCCCGTGACTCAACGACGCGAAGATCCCCTGTGGTTCTTTTTCTTTTTCTTCTCGTTCGATTATCTTTCCACATTCAAAGAAGCCAATGAATTCTACAGTGAGATTCATTGTGGCTTTGATCACTTCAGCTGATCCTCATTTGGCCCCACTTACACGAACCACTTGGACTCACAGGGCGAACCCATACCGGGTACACTAGCGGATACACTAGCTCAAGGCGTCTGATATTCATGCCCAGATCGGCTACATTGTATAAAATTGCCTAGTCCGGGTCGATTTGAACGCGTCTACATACTCATTCATTTAGGCTTCTCCTCGGTCTAGATCTCAGTGACACGTTCATCGAATCTTAAAAATGCGCCACTCGCAGTTCGACTCATCGGGCCTTATGCAAGGGCAGCGACGCGTCTTTCGGGTACCCAACTACAAATCCCAACCAACTGTTTCGCTTGGAACAAGTGAAAACCCAGTTGAAAGGGTCTATCATTCCCGCCGGACGCACAGGAAGTCCCGAGCCGGTTGCGCAACTTGCAAGCAACGCCGAGTCAAGGTACAGTACCCGACACCCCTAGCCCTGCGTCGATCGGCCGGGCTCAAGGGACGACATGTTAAATCTCATTTTTCAGTGCGATGAAGCAAAGCCCCACTGTCTCCGCTGCCAAAAGCATGGTGTCGAGTGTAATTACTCGGCTGCACCCGTTCGGACGAGACCCACCAAACATATCGTTCACCGTTTCTTAGAGTCTCGGCCGGATCTGATCTCTACGGAGTCCTTAGCATCCTCCATGTCCTTGCTAGTTGTAGCAGAGAAACTAGATGAGCTGTTACAGCCGAGTCCTTCCCCGTCCTCCAGCTCACCGTCTTCGAGCTCCTCACCTCCACCGGAGCGAGCGCTGGAGGCCTTGCATCATTTCCATCGAGTGACTATGGAAAGTGGCCAAGCGAATTCTCAAATTGGCATGATGATGGGGAAAGTAGTCCGACTAGCATTTGAGGTGAGAGCAAGACTATGTTCGGAAAGGATAGGTCTTCTTCCAGACTAACTTTCTCAGTCGCCGTTGTTGATGCATGGTTTAATCGGAGTTGCTACGAGCCATCTCTGTGGCGTTCTTCCAAACAATAGTTCCTACCGCGTGGCAGAATCTTATCACTGGCAAAAGACTATTCAAAAGTACACAAAGGAGGTATCTTCTGGATTAACGAAGGAGAATATGGATCCTCTGTATTCCGCTTGTCTCCTCCTCACCATTCATGGCTTCCGACTAGAAGAGTTTAGTCCACGCTCTTCTTTTGTCTTCTCTGATAATACGGAAGACCTCAACTGGTTGCGTCTGCAAGGGGGATTACGCTACCTTCTCGAGCGTACCCAGCAATGGATGCCGGATAGCATGTGGTGGGCATTCTTTATGCAATCCCGCTATGAAACGGTTAATTACGAAGACGACCGGCCTGGTCGAGTGGATCTAGACCCGGATTTCGCCGATCTATGTCGTATCGACGAGACTTCCACTGTAGAAAATACCCCATATCTTTGGCCGCTGCGAATGCTAACTAACCTCCTCGCATTGGAGAGCACAAAGGAGAATCATCGCAAGTATTATAACTGGATGGGACGGTTAGAGACAGGGTACTATGACTGTCTCTTACAAAAGGATCCACCTGCTCTAATTCTTCTCGCCTGGTGGCTTGCCCTAATGTCCGTTGTAGAGGAGTGGTGGATTGAAACTCGCATTCGATCTGAATGTACTGCTATTTGCATGAAGCTGGAGGATAGCCAGGATCCCCTTGTGTTGCGAATGTTGGAATACCCTGCGCAATCCTGTGGATATCTTCTTAGGCATGTACAGGAGCGTAATGTGTTGGAGATGTTGGAGAACCCTCTATTGTGCTAGATACCCAGAACTCGACTTGATCAGTTTGTGATAATAGGATTTCCTCCGATGATTAACTGTGTAATATTCTGATCATAGTAACTTGACATCTACTCAGGTATCTACCCAAGTAGGTACTCATGCCACAGCGACGGCATAGTTTCCAACTGTCCATTGTCTCATCCTAGTAATTTCCACTTTATTCTATACAAATTCAGGTTGATTTACTATTGTATCAATTTTTTTTTTTTTTTTTTAAACCATTAATTTTAACTTATTTTTTTTTTTTTTTTTTAGATCGCGGTGGCACTTTCACCGACTGCCTAGGTATTATAGACGGTCGTGAGGAGGAGATCGTGGTCAAATTACTCTCCCAAGACCCAGCCAACTATGCCGATGCTCCCATCGAGGGCATCCGGAGAATATTAGAGAAAGCCACTGGAAAAGCATTCCCGCGTGATCAACAACTTACGACTGCCGAGTTCTCCAATGTCAGTATTCGCATGGGTACAACCGTAGCCACGAACGCGTTACTCGAGCGTAAAGGCGAACGCCATGCACTGCTGATTACAAAAGGGTTCAAAGATGCACTGCGAATTGGAACTCAGTCTCGTCCGAACCTTTTTGCACTGAATATCCAGCGACCTGATGTCTTGTACGAAGATGTGGTTGAGGTGGATGAGCGAGTTACAATCGAGGATTATCAGCAGAATCCCATGCCGGACAAAGATAAACTCCTGAGAAGGTTGGAGTCAGACTCAGACTTGAGGAAAGGAGTCAGCGGGGAGATAATCCGTGTCTTGGAGCCACTCAATGAGTCGAGTACGAGGGAGAGCTTGCTGGGGCTATATTCCAAGGGATATCGTTCTATTGCTGTCTGTCTGGCACATTCATATACCTTCCAAGAGCACGAGCTTGAGATCGCGCGAATTGCGGAGGAAATAGGATTCACTCAAATATCGCTTTCAAGTCAATTGCTTCCTATGATCAAAATGACTTCTCGAGGTGCATCTGCCACAGCCGATGCATATTTGACTCCTGTGATCCAACGATACATTGAAGGATTTCGATCAGGTTTCAAAGATGGGCTTCGGTCTGCTGATACGAGATGTGAGTTCATGCAAAGTGATGGTGGCCTAGCCAATTTCAAAAAGTAAGTACAAAACTGTTACTCTGCGAGGCATCAAATCAAATTCTCATGATATCTTCAGATTCACAGGCCTTCGGGCAATTCTCTCAGGCCCCGCAGGTGGTGTTGTGGGATACGCAGGAACATCATTTGATGAAAATGACAGAAAACCCGTGATTGGCTTTGATATGGGTGGTACTAGCACCGATGTTTCAAGATATGATGGAAAGCTAGAACATACGTTCGAGAATACCATCTCTGGTGTCACCGTAATGGCGCCGCAACTCGATATCAATACAGTTGCTGCTGGCGGAGGCAGTATTTTGTTCTGGAGACATGGATTATTTGTCGTGGGACCTGATTCCGCTGGTGCTCATCCAGGGCCTGCTTGTTATCGAAAAGGAGGTCCTTTAACAGTCACAGACGCCAATCTATTCCTTGGACGTCTTCTTCCGGATTATTTTCCCAAGATATTCGGCCCGAATGAGAATGAACCGCTTGATGTTCAGATCACTCGGACGAAGTTTACGGAGTTGGCCGATCAAATCAATGCCGAGACTGGACAGAACAAGAGCCCCGAGGAGATTGCTCTTGGTTTTATTCAGGTTGCCAATGAGTCGATGGCTAAGCCAATCCGAGCACTTACTGAAGCTCGTGGATATGATACTTCTGCGCATAATTTGGCATGTTTCGGTGGTGCTGGTGGCCAGCATGCTTGTGCTATTGCTTCTTCCCTGTCAATTGGGACGGTCATTATTCACCAATATTCCTCGATCCTGTCAGCATATGGAATGGCTCTTGCAGATGTTGTTCATGAAGCCCAAGAGCCTGCATCTGGGATATTAGACGATACCGCCATGCAGATAATTACAGGACGTATTGCTGCACTAAAGTCTAGAGTAACGACTGCTTTGGCTACAGACGGTATTGATGAGGATGCCATTCAACACGAAGTCTATCTTAATCTTCGCTACCAGGGCACTGACAACCTGTTAATGGTCCTGAAACCCGAAGATAATGATTTTGCTGCTGAATTTGTCAAAGAGCACAAACGAGAGTTCTCATTTACCTTCCCTGGTCGTAACATCCTAGTGGAAGATATTCGAGTTCGTGGAGTCGGGAAGGCTACCGCAATTGCACCTGAAGCCCCTCAACAGGAGCTCAAGTCCGTGAGTCTAAAGCCTGTGGGAGCAGACTCTCAGGATAACTCCTCAACTGTGTATTTTGGTGGGACTGGCAAGGTCATGACGCCGGTATTCTTCCTGAAGAATCTGCTGCCTGGGAGTGTCATACAAGGGCCTGCCATGATCATCGACAACACTCAAACCATAGTCGTTGAGCCGAATGCTGCAGCTACGATCCTCTCAAGACATGTGATCCTAGATGTGAAATCCTTCAAACAACAGAAAGACGACGCTACAGTCGTGGACCCAATCAAGCTGTCTATTTTTGGCCATCGGTTTATGTCCGTGGCTGATCAGATGAGCCGTATGTTTCAAAAGACGTCTGTCTCAACTAATATCAAAGAGCGATTGGACTTTAGTTGCGCTGTCTTCTCTCCCGATGGAAAACTCGTGGCAAATGCACCAAATGTACCCGTACATCTGGGAAGTGAGTAATCTTGAAATTTCACTATTTGATGATATGTCCTAGTATACTGACTGAATAAAGGCATGGAGTACGCAGTGCGTTATCAGCATGGGCAATATGGCGGATCTCTAAAACCAGGAGACCATATTCTTACCAACCACCCCCTCGCAGGTGGAACTCATTTACCAGATATCACAATTATTACCCCAGTCTGGGACCAAGAAGGCAAAGCAATCATCTTCTACGTCGCATCACGAGGCCATCACGCAGAAATCGGAGGAATCGCCCCAGGCTCTATGCCTTCAAACAGCAAAATGCTCTACGAAGAAGGAGCCATGACGATGGGATTCAAAGTTGTCTCGGAGGGAATATTCGACGAAGATACTGTACGAAAATTCCTCTACGACGAACCAGCCTCATACCAAAATTGCAGCGGAACACGTACTTACAATGATAACGTCTCGGATTTGAAAGCAGCCATCGCGGCAAACCATAAAGGAGCTACACTCCTCGAGGCTCTTGTATCAGAGAATACTCTGAAAACGGTTCATTTCTATATGGATGCAATCAAGCAAAACGCCGAAGTGTCAGTGCGCGAATTACTCAAATCAATTGGGCGACAGAATCAGGACCAACCTCTTCGATTTTCTGATTTCATGGATGATGGTACGGAAATTAAACTGGAAATTCGAATTAATTCCGAGACTGGCTCTGCGGACTTTGACTTCACCGGTACTGGACGCGAGACATTTAATTGTCTCAACGCGCCAAAGGCCATTGCCCATTCGGCTATTATATACAGTCTCCGTGCCCTAATTGACGTTGACATTCCACTCAATCAAGGCTGTCTTGCGCCGATAAATGTTATCATCCCCCCAGGAACTCTCCTAAACCCATCGGGTCATGCAGCTGTTTGTGCGGGAAATCCCATCACATCACAGCGGATCACGGATGTCATTCTCGGCGCCTTCGGTGCGTGCGCCGCTTCCCAGGGATGTTGCAACATCATTTCCTTTGGAATTGGAGGGGTTGATCCCAGGACTGGAGAAGAGGTCCCTGGTTTTGGCGTTGGTGAGACAATATGTGGTGGATCTGGGGCTGGTCCGTCCTGGCATGGTACATCTGGTGTGCATGTTCACATGACCAATACACGAATCACGGATGCAGAGGTATATGAGCTACGATATCCGGTTATTCTTCGTCAATTTTCGATCCGGGATGGTTCCGGGGGCCAGGGGCAGTTCCGGGGTGGCGATGGTGTTGTTCGTGAACTTGAATTCCGCATGCCACTGTCGGTGTCTATGCTGAGTGAGCGTCGTGTTTACCGTCCTTATGGTCTAGAAGGTGGTGGGTCAGGACAGGCTGGGTTGAATCTGTATCTCAAGAAGGAGCTTTATGGGACCACTCGTACGATAAATATTGGTGGTAAGATGGAGTTGGGGGTTCAACCGGGCGAGAGGATCATTATCCATACGTGAGCACAGATACTGTCCCATTCTTACAATAATTGTCATACTGACGGAGAAAAATATAGACCTGGAGGTGGGGGATGGGGCACACCATGCGAACAAGATATTAGGGCAAGCAACAAGGATATCGAGAAGAACTCGGTATTCCAGGCTCGAGGCAGCGTCCACGCATTCAGTCTTACAGCGGAAGCGGCATCATGAGCGAGTGACCAAGTGCTTACATAGTAGAGATAGAAATACTCTTGTTGTAAAATTATTGAAGCATATGATGTAAAGAAAAGAAGAAAATGATTGCCTTTACAATGAGCTGGAATCAAATGAAATATCTGTAATCGTAAATTCGTAGCTATAGTATCTAAACAGAGTTATCGGCGCATGACCATGCTGCCGAGCCACCAGTTTCGTTGTAGCTTGCTATAATACTCACGATGGACCCGTAGGTACCACCAATCATCAAGAAAGTACCGGCAATAACGACGAAGGCACACCAGGTGACCATCGCGTACCACCGAGCGGTTCTATGAGCGTTGCCCTTACTCCAATTATCATACAGCCACATGCCAGCCATTGGCTGGAAACACATGGGAGTTCCAAGCAAGGCGCCAACAAGGGAGACAAGATCACTAAAGACAGGGATGGCGCTCGCGATAATGTAAGCAATCAGGCCGACTCCAAATGTACAGCCGAGCCAGACCATCCAATGGGTTGGTGTATTGGAGGTAAGATGGCGGGAGCCTTGAAGAATGCGGACAAAAATGTATTTGCCAGTGATCTAGAAGGCATTAGTACATTCCACGAGGGAAAAGTGGTGGTGGCGTTACTCACGTGGATGAAAAGTAAAGTGCTAGCAATTAGGCCAGGAAGAGCAAATCCATAGCTGACCTTCTTCACCACGGGACCAGCGGAGCCGAGGGCGGGAGAGGAAACGTAGGATCCACAGTAATAGTAGATAACAATGCCAATGGCAAGGTAGAAGCCGGTGACAACCGACTGACAGAGCATTAGGGCTTTGTTGAAGTGCTTGGGTTCGCGCATCTCCGCTGCAAGGGAGAAGAAAGCCGGGGTTCCGGCATAGGCGAAGACAATGGTCGAGACGGCTGTGATGGCATCGGTGAAGGAAGGATTGGCAACGATTCTGTAGTCAGGGACCCAAACGGCATCCTTGGGTGCGGCAGATGGACGATCTTGGAGTCCCACGGCGACAGTAACAATCAGAACTAGTGAGATCAAGGTTAGATTGAGGTTCCGCAATTGGACTCAAAAATGTAGATATAGATGTGGCAATGAGGAAGCAGATCGAAGACTTACTTGAAGTTAGAATACAGAAAAGGCCGAGCCAGGCGATCCAAGAGATACGTCCAAGGGTCTGGATACTACCCAAAATGACGCAGACAATAAAAGCGACGACAACATAAACTGCGGTGCAGACAGCGTGATCTGAGACGGCATTGAGACCAATCGAGATGCCCAGCATTCCCGAGCCAGCCACAAAAATCCACCCTATATATCGGGTTAGTGCATAAGCCACGGAGAGTGTGATAGGTCACCCGAATATGTGCAAAACATGTAGAAGAAGGAATAGAAGCAGAAGGGCGAGAGAGAGAGAAGGAGATTCCAGGCATGCCTAGATGGAATGAAAACTTACAAAGACAAAATGCAGTACCCAGAACAACCCTTCCAGTCTTGCCGAAAAGTAATTCTCCAACATCATCAATACCATAGACTTCACGATGTCGCAGTTTGAAGACACCGATGATATAGTCGGACCACGTTGTAATAGCAGCAATGGCAATCAGGACAATGACACCAGGTACCACACCCAAGGCATCAAATGCGACAGGAATTGAGAGAACACCGAGACCGATTTGGGTTTTCATCATCAGAACCGAGGTACCTAACCAACCGACCTATATTGCGATGACCACGAATGTTAGCCAAAAGAGAAACACTCAAGAGAAGAGCCAATGCCAATATAGAATTAACTATAAACACATACATTTCGATAGTTCGGACCTTCACCCGTAATCTCTCCAAAAACAGCATCATGAGCGCCCTCTTGGACCTCGCCTACGCCAGCGTAGGACGGGGCCGGCTCCAAGGGCTCGTCATGATTATTCTTTTTCTCGTCATACATGATGAAGTCGAGGCATGAAATTCAAAGAAGGAAGAGTCAACAGAAAAATAATAATAATTATAATTGAAAAATGTAGAGTGCTACAAGAGAAAAAGACTTCGAAGGGAATTGGGAGGGTATGAATGGGGCTATTTGAATGATTTGTAGGGTTGCCTCGTCCCTCAAACTAGTCCATTCTCGTCCATCGGTTTATCTGCGGGAAGGCCAGTGGGTGGCTAGTCTTGGCTCGATTTGATTGGTTGAGTTTCTATGCCCAGGATGGATTCAGACTATTCCTCATTTGGCTGTTATCTTGCCCAGGCTGACTCTCCTCCCCCAATAGCTATCCTAGGCTAAACCTCTCAGATAAGCCCTCCGGCTTATCTCGTGGCTGCGTTTTAGCAAATCGTTTTGTCGGAGAACTTCCGTTCTTCTTCCTTTCCTCTTCCTCTCTTCTGTCCTTTTCTTATTCTAACTTCAATCTCTCTTTTCCCACCTTCAACTTCTTCATTGTTCACCATCAGCTGGACTCGACTCGAACCAAGTGGGTCATCTTCACCCCAGATTCACCATTTGTTCCCCCGCATTCGAACCGGCGGACCGTCTAACCAACCCACTTTTTTGAGTGTGGGGGGACCACCCAAATTACGTCGTCGGTTCCCCTAAAATCCCGCAACAGAAAAAAAGGGGGGTGGTGAGAGACTCGGGCAAATTCCCACTGGGTACATGTTTGGAAAACCAGATGTGCAACATGACGGGGTACACAGCCCTGCTAATGTCCTTTAGGAAGGTAGCCTCCACTTTTCTCTGGAGACGGTTACCGGTCTCTGTACTTTGTGGTGTCTCCAGCCGGTCCGGTCCCATCGATAGGCATCACCTTCCATGTGCAGATGCTTGCCTCTTCTGCCATTTGCCACGGGCCGTGACAGGGGCCCTTCAGTCCTTCACCGGCGATGCGTGTGGGTGTGTGTACGACAGAGCACTAACTAGTATACTAAAGAATACTCACACAATGGGTTGATGGGGGTGTGCTTCTCTAATTCGAGATATTGACGGGGAATATTTTGGTGGAACTGGTAAATGCAGATGGTGACATTCCCAGCGATACCGTTTCCCCAACGCAACATATCCGTGTCCAGAAATGATGCCCAATGCACCCTGGGCCACGAACCCGGTACAGTACACGATCTTTTGAGACATCGTCTGATTGTTTACTGATCATCACCTTCCCGTCCGTGATATCCTATCTCGTAAGAGGAATTCAGCAACACGATAGAGTCCTATCGGAGATATTACTTCAAACTTCTCAAATTTGGGGTCCGTGTTTCGAATCATCTGGTATACATAGTACTGCATCGTCGTCGGGAAAAAAAGAGCGAAAAGAAAAATAGTATAAAAGTATGCATGACGTCGGAAATAGCGCAAATCCGACGAGATGCATCGAAGCCATGGAAGGAATTCTCCAAAAGACTTGACGTGCGGAGATCCAGCCATCCACTTATCCGCTCCAAAATGGGGTTCTGTAAATGTAATTTACCTTCATTCCGTACATCGATGAAGTTCTAGGAATGGTTAGATTTAAGTCGTAAGCCTCTTGAGATCCACCCCGTGGCTGATCACGCCACATTTCAGATTTACTCTGGCGCTTTTTCACGAGGTGTACTCGGCTTCGTCGCTGAATTGACCAATCTTATAACCCTCAGATCTAGCTTTGTCTTCTAATACACTCCAGGGGTTGTGTCTTGTCAGCCTCTTGGCGTGGGGAGAAAAGGGGGAAACCCTACCTTCCGCTGACTTACAGGACTTGGCTATTGGAGTAGATGACTAGTTGCATTGATTCGCCTTAGCTTCTTGGTTTCTTCTACGATTGCTTTTTGGTTTTGATCTAGTCTCTCCACGGAATGACTATTACTTAAATATGGACGGCTCCCACGGATACGGTCCAGGGACGGTCCGTGTTGACTTTGGTCTGGACACTTTGGGTGATCCGGGATGTATGGAAAAGAGCGCCACTGAAGCCTAATGGGATAGCCTTCCTATTCTCATAGTGTTATCTGAGGGAATATAGATTTACATGGCCTGATCTAGTTGGGAAATCTTGAATATTCTCTCGTCGTGAGATACCATGCGCGTTTGAGTTTCTGGGCGTGGTGGATCAGTTTCAACCTGGTTCATTCCAATTTGGGGCAATCGATTGATTCCGAGCATAGCCGGATTTGCTGGGGCCTGACAGGATTGCTGAGATGATCATGGATCAAACCATAAAGGATTTAACCCCGAAGGAACTCTCTATCTTGCGCCTCATGACCGGGCCGGTTAAGCTTCACCCACGTTATGGGTAGTAGAGTGTACCCAACACTATCCTCGTGCTGCAATATGCACTACTCCTAGTATGAGGCAAATAAGAAAATTTGGGCTCGAGATTTGTATTTTTAAATACGACAATATCAATAATCACAATGGAAGGTAAGTCTCGGGGCCGCAGCAATGGGTATCATAACGCTCCACATCGATATCAGTCGCTATCAGAAGCAATTCGCCACTCATCAAGCAGCCTCTTTTTCTCTGAAGTTCGATTATCCCAGCAGATTTTCAAGATCCGCCACCCGTGTGGCTCTATCCTCTGCCTTCTTCTTGCCAGTTTCACGGAAAGCAGCCAGCATTAGTGTACGCTTGCGTTCCTGCACCTCAATCACGCGTTCTTCAACACTGTCCTCCATCACAAGTCGCCATACGGTGGTCTCTCGCTTTTGTCCAAGGCGATACACCCGGTCCACAGCTTGATCCTCGATTGCTGGGGCCCACCAACTGTCGGAAAGAATAACTTGGTTGGCAGCAACAAGGTTCAGACCCACACTACACACGTTGAGACTGGCAAGAAGAACGGTACAGGAAGGGTCGTTGGTGAATTCATTGATGGAATTGTCTCGCTTGATGGACGGCATACTACCATCAATTCTCGCGAACTTGATTCCACGCTGCTCCAGTTGTGGTTCAATGAGATTAAGGAATGAAGTCCATTGGCTGAAAACCACTGTTTTCGTGTCAGGAGCCTGGCCCTTCGCGGTGAGAACTTTGATGAGTGCTTCAATCTTGCTGCTCGGCTGATTGGGATCTGCAGAAACCGTGGATACATCTTCACCTAGTTCAACCTCGGGGGAAAGTAGAATTGAATTGTCTTCGAGGTCAGCCCGGCACAGTGGGCACTTGTGCTGTCGCTCGATGACTTGTTCAATGCAGCCACGGCAGTAGGCGTGGGCACATGCGGTAATCACGGGGTTTTCGAGGTTATCCAAACAGATGGCACACATCTCTTGGCTCTCGATCTGAAGTTGAAGCATGTCCCGCAAGACCTTAATGTTCTCATCTGTGAGAGGTACAACTTTGCTTTCCTCGAGTGTATTCAGCAGCGCATCGATTCGATTCTTGCAAAGAGCCCAGTGATTGCAAACTTGGCGAAGGCGCAGGAGGACCTCCAACAAATGCGAATAAGTACCTTGCTTATCTTTGAACTCGATTAGGGCACCCTTTGCTTCGCTTTGCAGAGCATCGTATTTTTCTTGTTCGTGTGCGTGGAACTTGACACGGAGGACACGGGATGTCATCTCCGGGAGACGGATATCCACAAAACTCATGCTCTTAGTTCGTCGGAGACAGATTGTTGCCATCAATGCCTCAAGCAATAGACGGGCTTCGGGTGCGCCGTTAGAAAGAGGGCGAACCAGAACACTGTTGAACACGCCGAAATCCTCTAATCCACCAGACAGTTTCAAAAATCGGACCTGCGAGTAAAGATCTTTGAGCGTGTTGATGATTGGCGTTCCGGTCAAAGTCCAACGGGAATCCACGCATAAACCACATGCTGCGAGCGAAGCTTTGCTCCGTGGATTGCGGATGGTATGTCCTTCATCGAGAACCACGCGGCGCCAGTGGACTGAAAAGATACCTTTCGATGGGGTTTTTTTGGCTTCAGGGTTGTATTCCATAGAGAGGGCACCATAACTCGTAATCACAACATCATATTTCGCCAGGTTTTTCTCTTCCTTTTTGCCAGAACCGTGATAGACCAGTACACTCGGCGCGTTTTCACTTCGAGTGTGGTCGTGAATTTGGTTTCTCCAGTTACTCATCACTCCGACAGGAGCAATAATCAAGGTTGTTTTACTAGACTTTGGGGTTCGTGGCGTGGGGTTCGCTAGAATAAGTGATATGATCTGAATGGTCTTTCCAAGACCCATGTCATCGGCCAGAATACCGCCACTGGCCAGGGGCGGTTCTGTAGAAGTTGAGAAATTTGTCGCAATATTGGTAAAATAATTATTCTCACGCTTCCATAACTGAACAATTGCATCCGAGCCAGGGGCCGGGAGAGAAGGAGATTCGCGGCTGATCATCCATGCCAACCCTTGTCTTTGATATGGGAGTAGTTCCGTGGAAAGGGCCGTCGGCGAATCGGCCATTGGCATTTTAGCCAGATCAGTTTCCTTCTGGCCAAACGTCTCCACAACTCGACCAACATCTCTTGGATTAAAGACCTTGCTCTCGTTGAGCAAATCTTCCATACTTTCTTCGCTTTCACCCAATCCACTTGGGGTTGACAGGTTGGCAAAATTTGGGTCTTCGTTGGCCTGCCAGCTCTGAGCAGCTTTACTGAGATCTAAGGCACGACCCCTTTTGGCAGCCTCTTTCTCTGCTTTCTCTTTCTCAATTTCTCGCTTTCTTCTTTCACGCTCTGCTTGGTCAGTTCCACGAAGGAGAAGTTTGTCCTTCTTCAATAGCGTCTTCAATACTGGCAATTCGGTTGCATTATCGGTACCATGGATTCTCAGATTGACCGGGCAGGTGAAGCTACCAATTGAACCGGTGAGTACAGCTTCGACGGTGATTTGCTTGGGATCCTATGTTCGTGGTGAGTCTCAAGTACATGACGCGGTTAATGATGTGGTGCAATTTACCATGTACTTGGCAAGCTTAGCAGCCACTTGTCGCCCGATATGGCCAATCTGAGCACCCATAACATTATCAACACGAATTGCATTGGGGTCATATTGGTTTTCAGGTTCCCGTTTCAAGACCACATGCTCGCCTGGGTTGGCATTGCCTCTGTAATAGCGTACACCCACAATCGTAGTGGGACAAATACCTATTCAAGAATTTTAGTAAATAATCCAACTATTCTTCGAATGCAGTTTGCTGCATGGACGAAAGGTTTGCTATTTGACGCACCGTAGAATACAAAGTTGGATGTATGGTCACTATCCTGACTATCTGGAACAAGTTCATTTGCTGCATCATCCTCTTCATCGGCACCAGCAACTTGAGTCAAAGGAATGTATTCAGTTTGTTCACCGAATCGTTGTCCAGAGTTGGAATTTGGCTGGCTTGAAGGTGACGCATTCCGGCTAGTTTTAGCGGCGCGATCTTGACCCTCTTCAAGGCCAGCCACAGTCAATCCTGCCGAATCTGCGTTGCGTTTGCTTGCTTGTCGTAGCATGAGACTATATGTTGTTCCACAAGCGCGAACCCGTAGAATAAATGAATGTCACAATGCTGAATGTCAGTGAATATCAGGGGACAATTCCAAGAGATGCCAGTTTGGGGAACTGGCGTCACGCGCTAGTCCCAATCGGGCTGTGGACGTCTGCGCGAAACACGTGATCACGTGATTTATGTCTATGAAGTGACCAGCTTGGTTTGCCTCGCTTGAGGAAAAAGCAACTTCTTCATGATCAGATCTTGTTTTCGCTTGCATCAAACATATTCACTATTGCGGTCATCTTCAAGCGTTCTTTGAAATAATCATCGTCAACGCGTGCATCTCGTATCGCTTATCGTCTAAGTGGTTCCCTCCAGAGAAATCAAGCTACCCGGGCTAGTGGCGCCCCAACCGCATGGCCTATCAACGTCATGGTTCCTCGAGGGATCTCGTTCAGCTCCATGAAGCAGATTTGGAATCACTATTGCGACAGGGAACTTTCAAGCCAGTCTTACTCTATCAAGTTGTGCTGTTCAATCTTCTCCCATTACTTGGTCTGATCATACCTCGCCACAGAGGTGGTATATATATTCGGCGTTCAATATTTGCCCTGAGCCTTGGGGTTGCCGCCCAGATTTTCAAGAATCACCGAGGTTTATTGGGAGGTAATGGATATATGTTCGGTTTGATTACCGCATGGTGGCTCATATGGAGTGCTGGATTGTTGGTATTCACTGATATTGAAGATGTTTTCCAGCGCATTGAACGAGGGGCTGCCACCTCTGGCAAAAGTGGATCAGCAAAGGTGGATGTTTCGAATGCAACTGGACATCCCCAGACCAATCCTCCAGACAACAAGAAGCAGGAACCTCGAGACAGATTTCACTGGCAGTCTTATCCAAAGAAATTATCACATCGTCTCGAGTGGTGCGCAGGTTTACTTTTCAACTTACGGGGACCCGAATGGAATTGGCGAGCTCCCCGTCTAGGGCCACTACCTCGATCCGTCCATTCTCAACTACATGATGGATTCATCTCTGATAAATTCCAGTCCGTGGATGACACTATATACCCAAGCTCGAAGGCTCGTCTCAAGGATGCCTTCCGAACATGTTTGATTCACTATTTGCTTCTGGACTGTCTGAAAGCCGTCATGATGCGAGATCCTTATTTTAGAGGGACGAGTACAATTGCCTCGCCACCATTTCCGCTATCTTCTTTTGAGGCTTTCCCAATTCTTATACGCTTCTACCATATCTTCATAAGTTGCATGGGTGTATATGTCGCACTGTCTTTTGTCACCTCGTTCAATCCTATATGTTTTCTGGGATTGTCCTTGGCTTTCCCCAATGCTTTTAAGAAACTGACAGCAGCCCCTCTTGACGCATCTTGGCTGTATGCAGATTCTTTCGGACCTTTCTTTGAGTCTATCTTGGATCACGGACTTGCTGGCTGTTGGGGACGTTGGTGGCACCAAATATTTCGCAATGGGTTCACGACTACTGCCCAATGGATTCTGTCATTTCTTCCGACTAAATTAGCACATAATGCTTCGTTCAAACGCATGGTACATATCGTGGTTGCATTCTCCCTCAGCGGCTTTATACATGCTTGCGGGAGCTACACTCAGTTTACCGAAACTCATCCTTTCTCCGGACCGTTCCTTTTCTTCAATATGCAGAGCCTTGCAGTCATCAGTGAATATATCATCAAGACTGTTGTCTTTCCAAGACTCCCCTTCTCTCAAACTCCCAGATATCTACGGAGAACAGGCAATGCAGTTTTTACTTTCAGCTGGGTGCTTTTTTCAGGAGCCCGCATGGCAGACGACTTTGCCAGGGGTGGTTTGTGGCTGGTTGAGCCCATTCCCTTGAGTCCGCTACGTGGACTGGGCATAGCCAACGGATCCGGCTGGTGGTGCTGGGAAGGAGCATGGTTTCGTTATTGGAATGACGGTACATATTGGGGAAGTGGAATCCGAGTTGTGTGATAGACAATAGATATATAAACTTCTCTCAGTAATTGAGACAGCAAGCCTCGAGATCAACGAGACCTTTGCCGTCGGAAAATTACAACTATATATACGATACACCGCCTCGCAAGGCATGCATGGAAGAAGTACTAGTATATACAATCAACGGCTCAACCTTCCATCGTAACATCGTCGTCCTCATCATCGTCATCTGTGTCGGGGTCCATGTTCAAGGTAGGTAGCTCATCGTCGCTGTCGTCGACGGAAACATCCGCAGCAGGCTGCGAGGTGCTTGAGACTGTTGAAACCTGAGCCTTGAAAGGCGTTTCCTGAGGTGTGCTGGAAGTTTGAGCATGCGGTGCCGCAACTGAAGAGACAAACACCTCGGTGACGCTCAAAGGTTGATTGCGTCCAGAAGAAGGCTCGGCAGATTTGGTTGAGATATCCTCTTCGAATCGCGCCTTTTTGGTCTGGCCTGGTTGTTGCTCAGGTGCTAGGGCTAGGCTAGATGATTGAAGAGTGGACTCTTCGGCATATGTGCGTTTGTGCACCGATGGTGCTGCGGCTGTTGGCTCAGGTTTCTGTGTCTCAACGCGCGAAACCTTCAAAAACTCGCTGGTTGCAGGTGCGGCGTCATACTCCTCAGTGGCCATCTCATCGGCTTCCTCGTCCTCCTCATTTTCAGCATATGCGTCAACTTCAGGCGCGGTCATCAGAACCGGCATTCTTGGCCGGATAAGGGCTTCTACTTCCTTCTGATCGGAATAAGTGCGAGCCAGGAAAGGCATGAGACTGGCGCCAGCTCCGCGGCCTTTGACAGCTGGAATAGGGTTAAGAACACTTGCAAGCATCGCATCCTTATCCGTAGTCAAGATGATTGTGCGATCAATCTCGGCCCGAGCAGAGGCCGTGAGCAATTCAGATGGAACAGATGTAAGGACGACCTGCAACAGAGTGGATGCAGAGTCCTCGAGCCTAGATGAATTGGAACCCGTAAAAACTTGTCGGGCATTCAGATTGGGATTCAAGAAAGAATCCGCATTCGCTGTTCCGGGACCAGCCTTGGACTTGGATTTGGGATCCGACTGGGACTTTGAATGCGAGCCCGAATCTCCAGTAACGGGGAGGAGATCATGGCAGCAGGAGCGCAAAACATTGGCGATGGAAGCCACACTCTGCTTTGTCAGAGCAGGCCCATTGACAGACACAAGAGACTGAAGTAAGTCATAAGTGGTATAACGAACATCCTTGCTGAACTTTTCGTTTCGGAAGACCCAATTGGCCTGCTCTAAGATGGACTGGGTGATGGGGGTGATGCTGGTCTCGAGGACGCTGACAACATCTGCAAGCAAGTTCAAGGCACCGATATGAATGCGAGGCAACTCGGCCCACAGTTGTTCTCGCTCTTCCCGGCCAATTTGGGGGTTGGACTGGGCGCCGTTGGCGGATTCACCGTTAGCTGGGACGATAACCGATGTGAGTCGGGATGTCAGATCGAGGATCAGACCCAAAGGAAGAGCCACACTAGACATGGATGGCAAAGATATAAACCCTGAGAGTATCCTCAAAAGGGTAAGAATCCTGTCGGCTCCGCTGTGAAGCCCTCTCCAGCTAGGCAGACCTAGGATATCAGAGCTCCCGTCGCCGACCTCTTTGCTGTAATTTTGCTTAGTGGGGACCAACGACCCATCTACAGACTCCCATTGCTCCACTACAGCCCGGAATACATAATCCGTAGCTCTATGGATAGATAGGATTGTCGAGCGGCAATCATCTGTCCAACCCAAACCTGACTTATCTTTAGGCGCGCACTTATATAGCGAAGCAAATAAGTCCACCGCAACGTCAACCACCGGTTCCGGGTAAAATACAGGCGCGTAGGCACCGAGAATCTCCGTCAGCAGCGAACGAAGTTGAGAGCCAAATGGCCGGAAAATTGTTGGGTGGCGAGGCACCAATTCCAGAATGGCATGGAGAACGATTTCCATAAATGGTGTATTGGGCTTGGGCTTCCGGCTTGAGCCAGAGGGCAGTTTGACCAGGGTTGAGACGAGATTTAACGCCGCAGTAACGAATCCAGGCAGGTGAGGAGTTGTAATCTCGCGGACAAGAGTCGGATATTGGTAGGTCAAGTGGAAAATACGAGTCAACGTGATGATGCTCATCTTTCTGGTAGAGACAGGATCCGGTTTCTAAAGCAGTCAAACGAAATATTAGCCGATTGCACAAATTTCGGACTGAAACATTGTATGATTGTGTTGCATACCGCTAGAATTCCAATCAAGCCACGAACAATGGGCTCATATCCCCGCAGAATTTCCCATTGTCCCGCTTCGACGGTTGCTTTCACCAAAACCACTGCGGTCCATCGTCCCTCGACACTGCGGTCCTGTAATAGACTTGCTAGGCGGGTCTTCAGCTTATGAATCTGAACAGCATTATCGGAGTCAGATTTGCCAGGTTTCTGATTTTGCGGCGCCGACAGAAGCTCTGCGCAATCGCTCAACGAAGTCGCAAGAAATGAGGCTATCGAAGGCAATTGATCGACCGGTGTTGTAGTCAAACGGTGCGTGATAGCACGCAGAGTCGTGGAGGTCATTGTGGCTTCTCCAAATTCTCTGGCGGCTTTTCGCGCAGGTCCAGACCTTATTTTGGGAAGCGAAGAAGGCAAGCCAAAAAGTTAAAAAAAAGAATGAAGCTGCTTGAAGATAAAAAATCCTGCTGAGTCAGTAATTTATTCCATAACGGAAGTTTTCAGCGACAATACCATAAAGCTTGGGCCACATGAAGCCGAGGCCATAGATTACCGTCACGGAATTACACCGGCCACTCCACACCCCTGGGCGATCATTCCTCGGGGCCTGACGATGCGCTGGACTACGCATGGCTCTTCTATCCTTCCTACAACTCCCTCTGCGCATTCTGAGCAAATCCTCCTGAACCATGCCGGTAAGTTTGGATTGTTCTCAGTCAATCTTGGACAATTTGAGAACAATTCTTCAATCTACTCCGAAGCTAGACTAACACGTGCGTGTAGGGAGGTAATGCCGAGAAGGGGCAGCGATACATCGCGTCTCTGGACCAAGCGCGGGCCCAGGGTAAATGGGATGATGTTCCTGAATTGATTCGAAAGGTCACAAAGCATGCGCCGCAGCGAACCTGTACGTCTCGCAATTCAATCTTGTGTCCGTATGCAAGCGGGGGAAGCTAACAAGGGTATCCCCAAAGGTGTAATCCAAACCGCAACTGCCGAGCTTCGAGTGGTCGCTTTTCTCCAGCAACGAACAACTACAAGTGATTCTACATCGACGCCGCATCTTCCTGAACTGATCCCTGCCTTGTTGACAACCATCGAGAATAATGACGGAAACGCGCAAGAGCTGTTACAGGCACAAGTCTGCCTGGGATGGATCCATTGGACTCTCAATGAGCCAAGTTTGGCAGCTGCTCGCTTGCCAAAGGACTTTAATATGACTGTGGATACACTGACCAGTGATGGCCAGAGCTTATCTCCATGGACTGAGGTCTGCTTGGTTAAAGGATGTTATCTCAAGGGTACGGCAAGTTTCTATGAGAATGCTCGAGACCAACACGGCTAATCGAATGATTGATAGGCTCTGCTCAGTCTGCCGTGGCCGAAATTGATGAGATCTTAGAGACGTTTGCCTCTCTCGCAGTCTGGCTTGAGAATGGCCAGCTTGCCTCGTCGACCAATCAACAATTTCTCAACTGGTCCGAGACTATGCTCGCCCGAGGCGCCTTAATTGCTACTGAAACCGCTACAAACAGTTCTCCATACTCGGACCCTCGACATGTGGAGATTGCGCTCCGGCTATTTAGGCTTTGGGCATCTATACCGTCATCTGTGATGAACAAACCCGCATTTACCGATAACTCGGGGGCTCTCCCACGCCCGGCAATTTATAAAGCCTACTATGGATTCTTGACAACTATTCTCCAAAATGGCTTGGTTTACACCCCGCCTATCGATACAATTCCTGAGCGTCCCCAACTTGCAAGTGAATTTCGTCGCATCGAGGCGATCTGTGAAAGCAATCTCCTCCGAGAGGTCAAATTCCCCACCGCCCAATCCAACAACAGCCAGGTCGAGGAGTGGGTGGAACAAGTCATCAGCAACTGGGAGGTGCTATGTGGACCACACTGGCAGGATCAGGACCTCGGCGAAGGGGGTCAGAATGCCGTGGGCCGGAATGTTTTGGATGTAAGCAGAAATGATTTGCATTTCTCGGCTACTACTGACAAACTCTATCTAGATCCTCTATCGCGCAGCAACGAAAACCTATCATTCACATTTAATTTTGCGACGTTTGTTCCATGTGCATTCGGCGTTAGCTGACTTTGACCTGGCCGTTAAGGCATTGGATTCGTACATCGAGATTGTCACCGCCGCCAAGGAAAGAGCTGCCAGAGGAGCTGAATCTGGAGAATTGGAGAAAGACGAAATCCTGCTGCAAACTCTTTCTGAAGGTGTCTCATTACTGAGTTGCCTTGGCTCTTTTGATGAAGCTGAGAAGGCTAAAAATTTGACCGAACTGATTAGGGAATATCTCGATAAACAAGACTTGGTCCAGGAGAACGGCAATGCTACGGGAACCACATTGTTGTCTGGAGAGCCAAATACCTCCGATGGACTCGGAATATCGCAGGCCGTGCTTGCTTTAGCGAACAGAGCAGTTGGTATTGGTCTTGCTAATTGGGCCAACTATACTCCACAGAATGAGACTCGAGATCTGATTCGCGGGGAAGCTATCGATTACCTTGAGAGAAGTGTGTCTCCCGAGCTAGGAAACCAATTGAGCTATGCCTCTCTCTACACTCTATCACTGGTGCTCGCAGAAAACCGGGACTTGGATACCGCAATCAATTATGTCAAGTCGGCTTTGACTTCGAACAAAACGATGAGCTCCGAGGATCTTTCACAAGAACGGGACCTTGTGCCTTTGTGGCATCTACTTGCATTATTGCTCAGTGCAAAGCAAGAATTTGACATTGCTGAGCGATCTTGCGAAGCAGCTTTCGAGCAATTCCCCTCTGATATCTTCCCAAAGAGCACCCGCGAGCGACGCTCCTCGCGGCAGTCCCACTGCAAAGATCACGGTTCTGCTGGGCCTAAGCGCTCGCTCCTCAGCCGCTTGTCCGGCCGGGAGAAAGAGCGCATTATTCAAACTCGTATCTCGCAACTGGCTTTTGTCGAGCTCCTGGAGGGCCCGGAGGCTGCCGTTAACCAGACTGAACAATTATTGAGTTTGTTTAGCACCCTGTTCAATGATCTGAACCTGGATCACGGGACCCCAAAGGCTAAACCGGATAATCTGGTGCCGCCCAAGAGCTCTGCGGGCACAGCTAAGAGTTTCCGGAGCAGCATTTTCAGCCGAAATCGATCCTCTCAGCTGCCAGACCGCCGAGCTGATCCAACCGGCGATGCACCGGCAGTTCCACCAATTCCCAATGGTCATAGCACTACCACCGGTGCGCCTGCCATCCACATCACCGATGAGGATGTGAACACTCCTCAGGAGAATCAGTCTCCCCTCTCAAGATCAGACTCTAAAAAGCTCAGAAAACGCAGTGGTAGTTTCCACAGCAAGAATGAGAAGCCTCGTGATCAAGAGCCTCCGCTGCCAAATGGAGCGGAAACCCCTGACATGGTTGGTATTGCAGTGTCAGGCAATGCATCGCCTGCTACACCGACACACTCCCCAAGTGGCAAGCAGCCATTACAGCCTATAGCCCATAACATCCATCATAAGCAGCAACCGGCTCCGGCTGGCCACGAGCGCCAACCTCCAGTGCAAGATACTCGTTTACCACGCCCGCATCGATTTGACTCGCCCACTAATGCTATCACCAAGTTCTCTACCCTTCAGTCCAACAAACATGCTCTGGGACTGCTGGTCAAGATCTGGCTTATAATTGCCGGCCTATACCGCCGAGCTTCTTTGTTCGATGATGCTCGCGAAGCCTGCGAAGAAGCTGCCAAACAAACTGCTCGAGTAGAAAGTGTGGCCTCCACTCATGAATCCTCAGCGCGTACCCTCAGCAAACGCGGCTGGTGTAATGCTAAGAGCTCGGAGGAGCTTTGGGCTGATGTCTATGCCGAGCAAGGCCTTTTGGCTCAAGCTCAATCAAAGCCCCATCAAGCTATCAAGCAATTCGAAGATGCTCTCCTGCGTTTCCCGGATCATCCCACAGCGACCATTTCCCTTGCAAATCTTCTTTTGGATGTATGGGATCAAACATTACCTCCTGAGCCTTCGACGGCCGACGTCAATCTCGATTCATCACGTGTCTCGCTTTTGTCTGAACTTTCAAAGCCAAAGTCTGTTCGGGCTGTATCGACTGAGGAGATGAAGGTCACCGACGACGCAAAGATCTCACAGTCCAGCGAATCTCCCACATCGGCCCACAATGTCGACCCAAAGCACCTCCATCGACTCGCAGCTCGAGATCGCGCATATGGTCTTCTGTCTGCCTTGACAAAACTAGGTAGCTCCTGGGATAACTCTGATGCATGGTACGCCCTGTCGCGAGCTTACGAGGCCGGCGACCAAACTGAGAAACTCAAGGAGGTTCTGTGGTGGTGCATTGAGCTTGAGGACCGCCGACCAATTCGCCATTGGTCCAATATTGGTTCTGGACTCTACGTTCTCTGAAATAGCGAAATAAGCTAAAATAAAGAAAAAATTGCAAGCCCTTTTTCTACATTCTTGTATCTACTCGATTATCCCCTCCTCTTTTCCCGATTTCTAGTTTTCCCCCCGTTCGCCTTTTTTCTTTTTGACACTTGAGATACCATGCCAATGGCAACCGATTAGGACCTAATAGCATAGGCAGACACAGACATGGTTGCCAAGAAATTCAGAAATGGAACGATATTTAAAGTTTTGAAGACTTTCTCTTGCAATACCACTAGTAGAACAACTTTATATACATTCCTCCTCGATTAACGACCCCGGTGTAGGGATTAGAGGATCCAAATAAAAGAAAACGGTCAAGTCAAACCCCCAAAGTGGAATTCACTTCTCTAGCCCGCAAGGTCGATTGATTTACCGCTGAGCAGCAACGGGCTTCCAAGCATGATACTTGGGGCGGGTGCTATCGATGCAAGTTAGTTAATCCGAGTCAAGACCGAGTAGGCTTGAAGATTGACCACACTTACGTAGAGTAGGTCTTGAAAGCAGCACGGCTGAGAGTCAGGTTGGGACGGTGCTCGGGAAGCTCCCAGGTGCGGAGACCGGCCTGCATAATCTTGTCGGTGGTCGGGGGAGAATCAACAAGGTAGGAGATCCAAGCGTGCCTGTATTGGCCTTAGTTTCTGTTGTACTTGCGCATCTGTTGATATCGGGGTGATCATCAAATCGTGCTTACCATCCGGGCTCGATCTGGCAAGGCATGTACTCGTGCTCCTTGTAGTCGACCCATCGTGTGCGGACTATGCGGGAAAAGGGCGATATGTCAGTATGTTCCCAAGAGCAGCCATTGCATGTTTCTTTCGGGCAATTGTCTTACGAGGCAACTCCTCGGTCATGTTCTCGTAGTACTTGTTGCCGTAACGGTCGGTTCCGATCAGGGTTCCGGCTTTGGTATCACCTATGAGAGCGCGCGAATTAGTCAACCACCACCAACTAACAAAATCTTGCCATTGACCACCATACCGATGTACTGTGAAAATCAAACAGGATTGCCTGTTAGTATTCGATCCATGCTATCCGGCTTGTCTCCCTGGTTATATCGTGGCGTTCGTTCAACCATACCATCATCTGGTGGAAGTAGTCCTGTGGCAACTTGTCAGCATATTATGTCTATCGCGAGTAAACGGTACTACAAACCTTCACGCCGATCCGGCGCAAGTTGCGCAGGGTACGAGTTATGGTCGACATGGTGAGGGTGTGCAATGGAGGGGAGAAGAAGGCCTGCGATCTTCCGTCGTTGAAAGGACGAACGAACTCGCTATGTTTGTTCTGTTTGCACTCTGCTCAGTGGCCTTCCCGATTCAGAAATCCGCCGGACTTTTGCAAACCTTCGAAACGTCGACCTTTCGCAAGCTGCAAATGTTCGGTCGTATTGGAGGTCAGGCACTTCGTTGTGCTGCACGACGCCCTGTGCCTCGTCGGAAAGTTTGTGATCGCAAATTTTCGGCCCATACAAGCTACAGTGCTACCCCTGCATCCACACCGTCGTCTCCTCTCGGCAGTATTACGGTCGAGCTTGATCGCATTGCGCCTCGTTTCGAGATACAAGCTTCTCAGGTTTCGATTTTAGATTCGCCGGCCAATTTCTATTCCACATTAAAAGTAAGTCTCTCTGGATTTAGCATAGCATGCGTTCTTCTGCTTTTATCAATTGCTAACTTGGTGATTTCGTCTATAGGCCAAAATACTCAATGCTCGCCGCCGTGTTTACCTGTCGACCCTTTATATTGGCAAAACCGAGCATGATCTCATTGAGACATTATCGCAAGCTTTAAACAACAACCCGGAGCTCAAAGTCTCTGTGCTCACGGACGCATTACGAGGGACTCGAGAAACCCCCAATCCCTCCAGCGCTTCTTTATTATGCTCTTTGGTTGAAGAATATGGACCGGAACGAGTGGAAATTCGCATGTTTCATACTCCCAATCTTACCGGGCTGCGCAAGAAATGGATTCCCCGTCGAATCAACGAGGGCTGGGGCTTACAGCACATGAAGTTGTACGGAATTGACGATGAGATTATTCTTTCAGGGTAAGTATGCTTGCGACGTCCCGAATTTTTTTTCTCAAAATTGATTGGTTTTTCTAGGGCAAATCTCTCTTCGGACTACTTTACCAATCGTCTGGATCGGTATCATGTATTCAGCTCCAAGGAGCTAACTGAATACTACGCGCGCATCCATCATGCGGTTTGCGGCTTGAGCTTTCAGGTCTTGCCTGATCCCCACAGCAAGTCAGGATATCTACTGGACTGGCCCACTGCCAATGGAGCACCATCGCCTCTTGATGACCCCACAGATTTTATCGGCTACGCGTCTACTGTTTTGAATCCGCTCATCCAAGCTTACGACAACAAGCCTATCTTGCCGTCAACGTCAAGTCAAACCTTTGTATACCCTGTGGCCCAGTTCACCCCTCTTTTAAAACCTGACTCTTCTACCGAATTTCCAGCCGTCAGCAGCATTTTGCGCCTGCTATCCCAATCGCCTGCATTCGCGGGCGCTCGCTGGCTCTTCACAGCGGGATACTTCAATATCCACCCTGTTCTATCTTCTCTATTGATCTCCAGCACATCTACCTCCTCTCAACATCCGTCTAACACGCAAGGAACAGTCTTGACTGCATCTCCCTGGGCAAATGGATTTTATGGATCATCAGGTATCTCCGGAATGCTTCCAGCAGCCTACACTCATCTCTCGGCTCGCTTCCTTGACAGGGTTGCTGCAGCCCAAGCCACAAATTCCATCCAACTCAAAGAATGGCGACGCGGGACTGTCGGCACACCAGGTGGCTGGACTTATCATGCTAAGGGCCTCTGGATCACATTGCCCGGTGAAGAAAACCCCAGCCTGACTTTTGTCGGGAGTAGCAATTATACCAAGCGCAGCTACAGTCTGGATATTGAAGCCGGTGCATTAGTTGTGACGAGCGACCAACAGCTGAAACAAAAGCTCGGCGAAGAAACCAAATGGCTGCAGGAGGATGCCAAAGCAATCTCCAGAGAGGACCTGATGCGCACCGAGCGACGGGTTGGCTGGAAAGTGCGACTGGCAATGTGGATTGTCGAGAAAGTTGGTGGAGCTTTATAGGCTCTGCTCTGTTTTATATTGTGTAAATTAGATTCCCTATTGTACTTGTAGATCTGAAGCTGGCTATCACGCCTTTAGCATACACAGTGACGGATGGGTCACAAATCAACTCTATTAATTTACAGTCAGCAAGCTCCAAGAACTCTCTCAGAATGCGATCTGGAAAAAGAGATATAGTATATCATAATTCCAGATCAATGATAGAGATCTTTGTCGAAATCAATAATTTGTTTACCTCTACAACCTTGTAGAAGTGGTAGTGCGCTGTCTACTTTGACTGCAGTACTTGCTGATGCGCAATAATTGACCCTTGGGGGTCAGATCCTACGTCGATCTTTGGTGACTAAAACACATTATATGAAACTTGAATCAAAACAGAACTTTTGATCTACCAGGTATATATCAAGCCCAACTATGCATAGGAAGTATCTTCAAATCGTAGAGAAAACATAAAACCAAACGCCTTTTCATGACAGGGTGGGGGTTCCATTCAGAGTCGTATCGTTGCGGTTCAGCGTAAGCAATCATGCCCGTCCAGGGACTTTGCGAGAGGGGTTGAACCGAGCAGGTCCAAGACCAGAGCGAACCTCATCAAGCATGCGAATACCAATGGCCTCGTTTCCGTTCTTGCCACGCTTGTTCTTAGCTCCTCTCCGCTTGGCTTGGGCACTGGTGTTGTCGTCCCAGTTGGACAAGAAATCATCCATGACATTGTGGAACTCGCTGCGTGAGACGCCAGCTCCCTCGGCATTGACGAGACTGGGTGCTTGGGATGATGCAGTAGACATCCCAGTCATGCCAGTAGCACCGGTCATACCACTGACCATAGACATGCTGTCGTCGTACTCCTCATCTTCTTCATCAAGAGAGTAAAGAGCTTCAACTTTGTCGAATCGGTCGTCCAGAAGACGGTGACCCTCGGTGCGAGCTATCGCGGACGAAGACATAGAGTAGGCAGAGGGGTTGGTAAGGGCACCCTTGCGCTTCTTGCGCCGAATGGGAGTTCCTCCTACTGTGAACGCAGTCGATGCAGTCGTTTGCTGCTCGGAGGGAGCAATTGTGGGAGGAGCAGGTGCAGCAACCTTGCCAGCCTTAGCATCCTTCTTGAACTTCGCAAACTCGTTCATCCATCCTTGATCTTGTGGGTGGAGATCTGGAGCGGGACGGTCATGTTCAGGTAGTTCGCCAGGCTCAAGGTCCTCAGCGGGCTCCACATCCTCAGTGCTGTCCACTTGCACAGGCGCCTTTTCCGTCGCGTCTGACTCCCAGCCTTCATCCTCGTCATCGTGATCAAAAAGTGTATCCTCCCAATCTCCCTGCTCTAGCTCCTCTCCACCCTTTGTCAGTTCACCGAAAATATCATCATCCTCATCATCGACGAATGCATCATCCTCTAGAGCCTCCAGAGCCTCTCGTAGACGTGGATCCATATCAGGCTGGAATCCAGCAATGGCATCGGGAACATTTTGCTGGTCCTGGTATGTCGGTTTGCGCGAGTAAGCAGTGGTAGTGGAGCGCATGTCACCATACTCGGACCCAGCAACACTTGGTCCATCGTCCAAGGAGGCCTGCGCCAAAGCATCCTCCAACTTCATTCCCTTGGCTTTTCCCTTTCCCTTCTCAGCCTTAGCTTCCACGAAGTGCGCATCGCCAGCACCAGTGCCTAACTCGCGCAAATGCTGCATGTAATCATACTGAGAGTCGTCATAGTAGATACCATAGTTGGCGGCCTCTCCCTCGTTACGACGGATCGCATCCTCATTGAATTCGGACTTTAGTTCAGAAAGGTTACGGAAAGGCTTTTGGGATGTTGTTGAGGCAGATGAAGGTGCAGGCGCAGGACCACCGACATGGTGAAGGACTCGATCATCCGCTTCAGGGTCGTGGATCAACGGATCCAGTTGAGAACGGTGGAAGAGCTGGAAGGTGCTCGCATTCTTCTTATCACTAAATATGGGGTTAGCAGAATGTCTCCAAATGCTACTCTAAGGACAAGACTTACATCCACTGGCGGGGCGGCATGTTTGCTGGCGGTGTTGGACTTGCAAAAAAAGCGCTCGCGAGCGAAAAAAGTGGGATAGATAGGGTCACGTGGGGCTTATCGATGCCTAAGCCCCTCGGGTCCTCGAAAGGTGGCGGCCTGACAGAAACGAGGATTTCAACGAATTTTGTAAGGAAAAATTGGTTGAAAAATTATTGATACTATTCTTTTTATCCCCAATCAAGTACTGAATTTATTTTAAAATCAATCAATACAATATATATTATTTGCAGGCATTTTCAAAGTAGACCATGAGTTTTCCGCTTATTAATCGTTATCTTATCCGCCTAAATCTTTTTTTGAATTATTCAGACGGGCTGGCGGGGTTCGATTCTTGGACTTCACCACTCTTCCCATTCAAAGCTGCACCACACAATCATTCACCATGGTGCTCGCAAAATCCAAGAATTCAGTTGGGCTGGGTAACAGTCTTATGAACGATCGTTTTGGAAAAGGCAAAGCGTCCAAGGAGAAAAAGGCGTCGCACAACAACGCTATCGCGCGCAAGGGTATCAATGGCGAAACCTACATTACCAACGCCGCCCAGGATGCTTCCTGGGTGAAGATGCGGTCTATCACCGAGCAGGCTGCCCTCGATGAATTCCTTAGCACTGCCGAGCTTGCCGGTACCGACTTTACGGCTGAAAAAATGAGCAACGTCAAGATTATTCATTCCGACCAGAAGAACCCGTACCTGCTGTCCGCATCTGAAGAAAAGTCGACTGTCAAGAAGCATAAAGAGAACAAGGCTCGGTTGACCGTTCCCAGACGACCTAAGTGGGATAAGACAACGACCCCAGCACAGTTGGAAATGATGGAACGAGAGAGTCTGTTAAGCTGGAGACGTGGATTGGCGGAACTGCAGGAGAATCAAGATCTGCTGATGACTCCCTTCGAGCGAAATTTGGAGGTTTGGCGTCAGTTGTGGCGTGTCATTGAGCGTTCAGATCTCATTGTGCAGATTGTCGATGCGCGTAACCCGCTTCAATTCCGATCAGAGGATCTGGAGAACTACGTCAAGGAAATTGACCCACGCAAGAAGAACTTGCTGTTGGTCAATAAGGCTGATATGCTTACTCTCAAGCAAAGAGAAGCATGGGCTGAATACTTCGAGAAGAACAACATCAACTTCCGTTTCTTCTCGGCGCATCTTGCCAAGGAGAAGATGGAGGCCCAGATGCTGGAAGAGGGCCAGTCTGGCAGTGAGGATGAGGATCTGAACGAGTCTACCAAGAAGATGAATGTTGAGGATAATGAGGCTAAGGGTACCTCCAATGAGGCGGAGGAGAATCAGGAGGAACAGCAACAGGAGGAGGAGGTCGCCAAACTTGCGGATCCCGACCAGTCCCTGGGTCCTCACATTCTAGACGTGGAAGAATTGGAAGAACTCTTCCTGGCCAACACCCCTGAGACACTACCTCAAAACCAGAACCCGACTGAGAATTCGAAGCAGAAGACGACTATCGGTCTGGTCGGTTACCCTAACGTGGGTAAGTCCAGCACCATCAACGCCCTGCTTGGTGCCAAGAAGGTGTCTGTCTCTGCCACCCCCGGCAAGACAAAGCACTTCCAGACTCTGTACCTGTCTCCTGAGATTATGCTGTGCGATTGTCCTGGTCTGGTGTTCCCCAACTTTGCTACCACCAAGGCCGACCTCGTTGTCAATGGTGTCCTGCCTATCGACCAGCAGCGCGAATTTACCGGCCCTGCTGGCTTGGTAGCCAAGCGTGTGCCCAAGTCCTTCATCGAAAACGTTTATGGCGTTCAAATTAAGACCCGGCCCATCGAAGAAGGTGGCACGGGAATACCTACTGCTAGCGATATCCTTCGTGCTTATGCCCGTGCTCGTGGTTTCTCTACACAAGGTCTGGGTCAACCCGATGAGTCTCGCGCTGCTCGATATGTTCTAAAGGATTACGTCAATGGCAAGCTTCTCTTCGTTCACCCCCCTCCCCGAGCCGAGAACGAAGAACCCATCGATCCCAATGAGTTCAATCAAGAACTTTATGATATCGCCCACCTGCCGCCCAAGCGTCAGGCCATGCTCGCTAAGTCGATCGTGGACCTTGATGCCGACGTTGACGCAGACATTTCTGCCCTCGTCGCCGGTCAAAATGAACTTGGCTCGCGTTCCCGCAATATCGATAGTGGTTTCTTCGGTACTGCTACCGGACCCTCTGCCGGCCGGTTGAACATGCCTTTCAACCACAAGTACACGGATCAGGGCCAGGAGATGCGTAAGAACATCACAGGTCGTAAGGAACGTATGATGATTGCGCTGGAGCGCGGCGTCGATGTTTCTGAAGTTCGTTCCGCCGGATCCAAGAAGCACAACAAGGGTAACAAGCGTCGGGCCAAGGGCAAGCGCAATAACCCAGCTGGTGATGATGACTATTACTAAAAGTTTCTTCTGTTTCTTCTCCTTTTTCCCTGTTGTTCCTTTTTCTCACGATGGACATATGAACCTCTTTACGTTTTGATATCAGCTGCTATGTGCTCATGTTTTCACCTCGTATCTGCAAAGCATTCCAACTTATTATTTGGATATTGAAGATACGGACCTTGCATGTCATGTTCATTTTGGATTTACTCTAGACATTTGCAGGCGTTTTGGAGGTCGCGTTTAGGGTCCGCTAGTACGAGTCAAATCTACTTTCTTTAAGACCAATAAGTTATCACGACGGTAGAGCACAAATACAATCAACGTGAATAGAAGCGTAAAATCTCGATTTATACTTTGGATCGACTACCCCAAAGAAAGCCAACCGATGTCATGATATATAAGTGAAGGGAAGTTTATTTACAGGTGACTCTTAGGCTTGAAACCAGCTGCCGAAAGAAGGCGTTCTGACTCCTCACGTTGCCACTTCAACTTAGCGATAACAGCGTCCTTGCGGGCGCGGTTCTCCCTCCGACCAAGTTGCTGCAGATGAACTTCATCAGGACCATCGGCAATGCGAAGAGTACGAATACCAGCCCAGAGGTAAGCGAGAGGGGTATCCTGGCAGACACCCGCAGCCCCGTAGGTCTGGATAGCGCGATCAATGATAGTCAGAACAGTCTGGGGAACCAAGACCTTAGCCTGGGCAATCTCCTTCAGGGCAGACTTCGCATTGCCTTGATCAATCTTGATAGCAGCGTTGAGAACAATGAGACGAGCAGCATCGACCTCGATCCGTGACTTGGCAATCCACTCCAGGATAACGCCATGTGCGGAAAGAGGCTTGCCGAAGGTCTGCTTCTTTTCGTCGTTAACGCGAGCAATCATCCACTCGAGAGCCTTTTCAGCTGCACCGATGGTACGCATAGCGTGGTGGATACGGCCGGGGCCCAGACGACCCTGGATAATCTCAAAACCACGGCCTTCGCCGAGAACCATGGCAGAGAGGGGAACGCGGACATTGTTGAAAACGATGTGACCGTGGCCGTGGGGGGCATCGTCGTAGCCGTAGACGTGCAACATGCGCTGCACAGTTATGCCGCGTGTGCCTGCTGGTACCAGCACGACTGATTGCTGCTTATAAGTGTCACTGTTGTTGGGGTCGGTCTTGCCCATGACCAGGTAGATCTGGCAGCGGGGATCACCGGCACCAGAGGACCACCATTTCTATAGATAGTACTCGTTAGAAACCCGAGAGACGGAGCTGAGGCTGGAGCTGAGGCTGAAAACTTACAGATCCGTTCAGGACATATTCATTACCCTCACGGCGGATATCCAACTCGATATTGGTGGCATCACTCGATGCAACATCGGGCTCAGTCATCAAGAAGGCAGAACGAATCTTACCCTCCAACAAGGGAGCCAACCATTGCTGTTTCTGAGCATCATTGCCGTACTTGGCCAGTACCTCCATGTTACCAGTATCCGGGGCAGCATTATTGGTAGCCTCGGAGGCAACCTTGCTCTTGCCCAGAAGTTCAGCCATCAGGCCATACTCGAGATTCGTGAAGCCGGCGCCTTGCGTGAAGTGGTTCTTGGGGAGGAACATGTTCCACAGACCGAGCTTCTTAGCCTTCTCCTTCAGCTGCTCCATCACGACGGGGGTGGTTTGCCATCGCTTCTCGCCTTCGCCTAACTCGGCAGAGAAGACGGCATCCGCAGGGATACAATCCTTTTCGACGAATTCCTCGACCTATCAATAGAGCGGGGCCTGTTAGCTTGAGGTTCTATCCGAAGGTACGTCGACAACGGGTGGGGAGAGGGAGAAGAGGGGAACGAAAGTACCAAGTCGAGAGTCTTCTTAGCGCGTTCACTAACGAACGGCTGCGCAATAGGAGGGATACGAGTTGAGGCAGACATAATTGAAGGGATTTGGATGGAGTGTAAGATATTGTCGGGGCAGCGCTGAATATAAGTTGGGCCCATCGAGCAATTGCGGAGTAGTCGCGGTGTGGAGAAAGCCGAGCTGGGCCCGTTTTGCCTCGGCAAGTCGACCACACCACTTAGACAAGTTGGACGATTGAATTACTCAAAGCAATCTATCAATTCTAGTAATGGAGTAATGAATCTTCCAGTTCTGATTTGATGAGCTCTGTTGAATAATCTGAATTACTGTAAACATTTGCATGTTGGGACTGCCTCTTCTTTAGCCGGCTTACCGACGGTGCTATACTACGACCTCGGCTTCGTCTGGTCTTAACAATATAGACTTGTATCAGCAAGCTAGGGTATATGCACTACTAAGCTGGAATTACTCATTACTCTCCTCGCTGAGAACACCGAGTACAGATCATGGATCTATCACATTTCCAATTGCTCCTAAACCAGTCCCTAAGGAACAAATTACCAGAATTCCGTAACCTGAAACCCCCCCAAATACAGGAAAAGGACATTAAAAGAAAGTCCCAAACATCAAACAGGTTGAATCACACAAGAGAAGAAGACAGAAGGCATTGCGGGTCATTACAAAAGAAAGAGAACAATAAAAGAACACCCCCGTCACAGAGTCAGTTCCTTTCATCTCAATGTCCCTCAAATCCCTGATATACCATGATACCCCATTTCAATAGAATCCATCAGAACGACCAGCGTCACTGAGATAGATAAAATCAAAAAGAAAATGGAAATTCGGGGATAGCCCCAAGCATATGATATGAAACAGAGAAGAAAACGACATTGTTCGAATCAGGACTTCTCCACGACGAAGTCTCCCCCAAAAAAGCATCTATTCGACACTTCGGCCTTGCTCGGCAGATGATTGCTCATAGCTCTTCTTACCAAGCTTAGCGAAGAGTGATTGGGGTTTTCCAGCACTATATCAAGAAGAACAAAACGTTAGCATTGCCGGGAAAACTGTGTATATTTTAGGATGGGCAGAGTAGGTCAACATACTTCTTGAATCGCTTGCCCTTGATATCACTCAATTTCTTCGAGCAGGGACTCATGATATCGTCGGATGGTGAGACATAAGAAGTTGGTTGTCTAAGACGATTGTTAGCATCGGGTTCAGCTCAGTCTGTAGTGATGATGACCGCTAGTGCGGGGATGGGAACTCACTTTTCGCCGTTGTCCAGCTTATCCTGCAACATCTGGCGGTGGTACTCCATTGATGAGAGATCCGTAGACTTGAGGTCTGTCTTTAAGTCGCTGTTGACATTCACGTTCGCCAAGTGGGTGTTTGTCGGGCGGTCCGCGAGGGGTTGCGCGTGTGTTGTGGCGTCCATTTTGAGTATTGTAGATGTGAATGATATGAAAGTACAGCGTCAGAGAAAAGGAATCCGTGTTATTTTTTCACAGAGTGCAAATAGAAGTAGAGCTGAAGCAAATAGGTAAAGAGAGATTCGTGGTGGATCGGATAAGAAAGAAAAAACGTGCGGCTTGTTGGTTGCAGAACGAAAATGCGGCTTGATTGTTGGCCCAGCAACCAAGGCCGGGGATGACGCAGGACATTCTTGCTTTGCCACTGGGTTTATTTACTAATTTATATACAGCATTTAAGTTAGATGTCTTATTTGAAGAATTCAATAGAGTATGCTTGGATTAAATAGTTCATTTTTTACTTCATACAGGGCATAACTTCGCCAGTGCGAAAGTGAAACATAAAAGGGCAAAACAAAACAAAAGCAAAATCCCTGGATAATGCAATGGAGGAACCCATATTAATGAAACCCCTTCCTAGAACGCCAAAATATCATGGGAAAAAGAAAAGGCATGTGCACAAGAATATGAGAGGTTTGCTGACGCTTCGCAAAGGAAAACATTATTGTAGACATGGATGACATGGCTTGTTGGACCAGCCAACAAACATCGATCTGCCCCGGATGTTGCTATGGGTCCAGAGCCCTGTAGAAATGGACACGAGAAGTGAATGTATCCTATGACGTTTGAGGCGGATCCTCGTCGGAAGGTCGCGAGGCCTGGACCTCAGACGACATCATACCCTCTTCTCCCTCCAGGTCGAGATCTGTCGTATGACCGTTTAATACAGGCGGAGTGCTACGGGATCGGTATTGTGGAGTACCCAGTATTGGTACTGACATTGAATCAGGCGATCGGGGCTGATCGGAACTTTTCTTGTCGTCCCCTAGCTCCTGGTCCACGTCGGATGTCGGTGTTGGGGGGATATACGCCACTTCCGGGCCCGCGGGACTGTCCTGAGATGATGAACTATCCGACAAATTCCGTTGATGGCCGGCATTCTCACGATAGGAGGATGTTGGTCGTGTAGAGCCTGGACTGGCTGATGGGGATGCATAGATGGGGGAGGAGGATCGTAGACTATACGATCGAGCAACCATCCGCTGCACACGAGGAAATTCCATGTAATTGCTCACCGAACCGCGTGAGAACAGAACCAATGCGAAACAGCACATGACCATGATGCTTTGAATCACAGTCACTCGTTTCTGGAAAACAAGCTCGTCGGCTAAAACGCCCAATTGTGCACTCAGCGAATGGACTTCTTGGTGATAGCGCATCCGTTGGTGTTCAAATTCGAACGCAACTGATTTCCAAACGTGGTCATATTGTTCACGGAATTCTTTGAGCTCATGTAATACAGTCACGTTCAGGTTCTCGAGGAAGTTGGAGGTTTTCGAAAGTTGACGTTTTTCAACCTTATTGAAAGCGTCACGTAGAATTCGAGATTGCTCCTCGATGTAGAGTAGAGACAAGGTTGAGTTTGATTCAAGCATTTGAAGTCGTTTGTGAACGGATTTGAAGAAGGACTCTTGAGTAGTGGGGTTAGAGGAAGGAGGCTGTGTAGAAGTTGGTCTCGTTGATTCCGAAGGCGGATTTTGTTGTACCTCCTTAGGGTTTGCAGTTGGTTTGCCTGTATTTTCGACGGTGGCATCTTGCGGTGCGGGTTCCGCACCGGAGACTGAAGCGTCGGGGGTAGTCGCCATGGCCTTTGCAGAGTCGTTTGCATTTCTGATATCCTCAGCAGGATGCTGGGGTGGTGAACCTGGATTCGTCGCTGGAGCACCATCCCCTGAAGCCACGGTAGAATCCACTTTGGACGAAGCGGTCGTACGGCCAGTGGTAGATGTATCATTTTGCGCTGGCTGGATGGGCGGGCTTTCACTGATACTACACTGCTCAACGAAGAGCCCGAGTAGAATCGCTTCAGTATCTGTAAGAGGGTTGGGGCATATTTCTGTCTTTATGACTTCGATGGCTGGCTCTTCCACCTGGGGCTGAACTTCTTCAATACCCGGCCCATCGATGTGCTGGGCAGTCGGAAGAGGCTCCTCGGTATCTGCTTCAACCTGGCCATGACTTTCATCATGCTTATACTCTTCCATCATGGTCGTGCCGTGGATACGGATCAGACTGATAGGACAGTAGAACTCATGGCCGTAATGAGTCAAAAACTCGATGCGAAGATACCGAGCCCATATTAGAGAGTTCTCAACTGCGAAAGCCTGTACTTCACGAGTGTTTCGTGCTTCATAAACGCCTAGCTCTTTCCACTGATCTGGCTTCGCAGGATATCGGTCCGAAACACTGACCCGGAAGGTGTGGAAGATGGAACTGAAGAATTCGTAGTTGGCCAACACGACTGTATCAACGAGGATATCGTCGCACATTTCAAGAATCAGAAACTTGTTCTGTGCCCGACATTCATTGAGCATGTAACTATCCTTGTTTTCAACAAGTACAGATGATGAACCCTTGCACTCGGAATTGGTCTTGAGTACTGTAGCCGCGCAATCGAATGAGGCATAGTTGAATCTCTCTTTGCATGTTATGCCAGCATCCTTCCGACGCGAAGTCTCGGTCGGTGGTGATCGTTCTACCTCACCATCCTGATTTCCATCCCATCCCAACTGATCCGCATGTTGCGACGGAATCGGCGTCCCCCAAGCCGTGGGACTTGCCTCTGGCGACTCAGCGCCGAACCCACCAAATTCCAATTCAATCTCAGCATCGTCTCCTAATGAGTCCAATGCATTATTGATTCCTGGCTGACGTCGAGTGTCTTTCCCAGCGCCAACAGATCGCCGGTTGCCACCCACATTTTCCGCCGATTGACCAACCTTGGCCAGATTTTGTTTCTTCCAATCTTCGAACGAAAGAAAACTTGCACTATCCAGCAGTGAATCTGCGTCATGCTCCTGTTTAGTATCAGGCGCCGTTGCTGCCTCTGTAGATGCCTCTGGAGTCACAGCAGAGCCAGTAGCCGTGGTATCGTTTTCGACGGGCTCGGACAGAGTTGAGTTCGACTGTAGCTCTTGGCCCCGTCCCCAGCGAGACTCCAAGCATATCGGTTCCAGAAAGAGCTCTGCCTCCGTTTCCCATTGGTTTATCGCAGGGCAAACCTTATTTAATGTCGCCGCGTCAACTGTATGCTGCGCTGAGGCCTGGGCACCCAAGACAGCTATCAGTACGGGCAGCAATATGGTAGAAACCGAAGCATAATATTTCCAGCCCAGCCTCGCAGCTACCATCGTGCCGCCGAGGGCGAAAAGAGCCGTGTACAGTCTGGCGCGAAGACCCTAGCTTTACCCAGCCACGCGTAGAGATTCCGATAATATTCGTCTTGTTGTTTAGATCATCCGCTGTACAAACGGTTATGTCTGCTTATTATTACGGCTGATTTGGGACCGAGGAAATCCGATTTATGAAATGCGCATCGTAAAGTTGGTAACGAGACCAATCGCGACCTCGAACAGGATTTGATGAGCAAGGGAAAAGAAAGGCCGCAGAGGAGAAGGAGGGGGAATAGATTCGAAGTGCGTTTAACGCGGGGGTCTAGTGGAGGCGATATATAGGCGCTAACGAGGCTATCAAAGAGACGGTGAATGAATTTGGAGATTAGAAGAGAGAACGAAGCGATTCTCGGTGGGAATGCGAAGTGGACCTGCTGGCATCTCAACGGTTCGGGGTCACCGCCTGCCTCACCGCCGGTTCAAGCTGGAGTTTGGAATTCAGTCTGTATTGATTGCATAGTTGGCTATATTAGTGGAAATTATAACGATATGAGTTTCAGTAATGGAATGTTATGTATATATTGCTATCTGTAGATTTATTCAAAATGAGTGGAGCTGTCGGGTGCCAATTTAAGCTACCAACGCAATGCAACGTAGGCGCACGATTGCCGGCGACACTGCAGACCCACCAGAGCTGAGACAGCCTGGGATTGGCGATAACAAGCTACGTACAGTACAAGGATTGAGTCAAAAACAATACGATAGAGAAAAGAGCAATGCAGTCTTCACGGAGGGTGTTTCCCATTTGACGATTCTTGGCTAGTTACAGTACATGATTGTGATAAGTCAAACAGAAAAACGACCTGTTTGCGCCCTCGAAGATCCAGCTTCACCCAACGCTTCACCTAATCATCACCATGCTGCTTTTCTTTCTCAGTCACAATTGGTCCATATGCAATAATAAAAATAAAGAGATCCTCCCCAGAACAAATCATCCCGCCTTCTAGTTTTTTTGGTGCTCGGCGCCTCCATACCCTATCACCCATGACCCCATATAGTACATGAAGGGGAAGAGAAGAAAGAAAATCCGAAAAGGTCAATGGATGGAAGTGGTAGACCGGGCCGTAGACACGAGGGTCTTCGTCGGTTGGAAGAGCAGGAGACACCGGCCAAGATAAAACAGAAAAGTGAGACAAGAAACAATGACAATTAGTTTATTGTTGGTAATTTTTGAACTTTTTTCCCAACTGAATCGAAATAAAAGAATCGGCGCAATAGGACGCAAGAAGAGCGAGAAGGAACGATGCAATATTGTGATGAACAAGAGAATGGAAGCGCAGGCATATATAGATATGCTACAGGTGAAGGTCATGCCACCCACCCACGATCTCGAGATCGTCGTCAAGGCTGCTATCGTAATGAAGAGGGAACTTGGCTGGCGAAGGCTTGAAGGCCTCCACATTGTCACGGCGCCAGTCTTTCTCCATGAACAGTCGGCGACGACGGTCGGGTTGTGGAGAGTCCCGCTTGGGTCGAGCTCCGTGGTCGAAGCCAGAGGAGCCGAGACCCCAATCACGTCGCCAGTTGTGCGGCGCTCGGGCAGGACCAAAAGGCTCTCGGGTCTTGCAGTTCCGACGTTTATCACCTAACTTCGCCCACTTATCCAGATTGGAATTCTTAGGCGAGGCTTGATGAAGAGGGCGAGGCGTACTACTTGAAGTTCCAGTATCGCTGTCGACCTCGAGAGACTTGGGGTGGATGGCACGAGGGGCACTGAGTTGATTCTCCGATGGGATTGCGTCACTTGGAAGAGCGGAGTCCAGCTCGCGCAATTCAGACAGAGAACTCCGTGGGGAATCCCGGCTTTCCTGGCTCCAGCTACGAGAGTTCTGCTCATGTCGTTGCTGTAGGGCCAGGTCTTCGTTCTCCGACTCTTCCTCTTCCCAGAGATCACTCCAGCTCTTGGATATCTGATCACTGTTCGAGTTCTTGCCGAAGACCATAGACAGAGATGGAAGAGGCTTGGTCGCATGACTTGGGAGGGAACCGGTAATCGGAACCGGATCCGATCGGGGGAGGAGGGGACCTCGGGCCTTCAGATGGTTGAAGGATCGGAAGGAGTCACCCATCGCAGAGTCCAACACGGAAGCCATGGAGGGAGTATCAGGGTGGGCGGAGAACCAAGACGTGCCTGCGACCTCTGAAGGAGGGAAAAGGTCCTCTGTATAGCTTTCGTTGTCAGGGATGACCGACAACTGGCGAGAGGCTGTTGCGGGGCTCGACTGTAACATCTTGGTCCATGGGAAGGAGTCTCCTTGGTTGATATGAGGGCTCTGGATAGAGGGAGTACGGAGAGGTTCACGATTGGCACTGGCGGTGACAACCTCACGATCCTCGGTACAGAACTCATCCAGTGACTCATCATCAGTAGTGAAGGAAACAGTTCGCAAGATGCTGTCGCGCACCTCCGACAGAGAGCGCTTCGCTGGGTCAATAGCCAGCGCATGAGTCAGGATCTCAAAAGTGTCCTGAGACATGTTGGGGAAAATGTCGAACAAAGACTGGCGATCACGCACGTAGTCCGAATATAGAACATCAGAGCCCGTGGGGGCAGTAAAGGGGTTGCGGGAAAACAAAATGTTCAACAAACAGATTCCAAGAGACCAAACGTCTGCTTGGGCAGGAGAATATCCAGCAGAAGTGGGTTCATACTGTTCGGGAGCCATATATCGATCACTTCCGACGCATGCTTCATGACACCAAGATTCCCGGGTCGCCAGGCCAAAATCACCAAGTTTCATGGAGCCATCAGTCATCAAAAAGATGTTTTCAGGCTTAATGTCGCGGTGATAAAGGCCATTGGCATGCATGAACTCGATAGCGCTCACAAGCTGGAGCATAAGATCGCGAACATGCTCGGTTTCCAAGGGGCCACGATCATGACGGATGGCTTCATATAAATCGCCGTTGGCACAGTACTCTAAGACGAGGTACATGTGAGAATCAGTCTCGAAAGAATGGATCAAGTTGACCAAGTTTGGATGGTGACCAAGTCGGCGGTGAGCCTCCAATTCTTCAAACTGATCGTCCATCGGGAATGGAGCAGAAGAGTCAACGGAAGCGGTCTTTGTCAGACACTTGATGGCAACGTCTTGTCCGGTCGTCATATCCGTGGCCAAGAAGACCATGCCGAATGATCCATGATTGAGTGGAGCAACCGTTCGGAATCGGCCATCCAGGATGCGATCCTTCTCAAAATTCTCCCGAAGGCATTCCATTGTTGAAGGCATGTTGGAATGTTCTCGAAGAAAACAAATGTGATATGTAGGAGAGTATGCAAATAAATCGGTGCAAGGTCAAAAAAGGCAAGGGCACCGACGGTCGAAGAAAAATCTATGAACCGCTCGAAAGCACACGCGTTGAAAAAGACGCGTCAAACAGCAACCAGGCTTATGAGGGGGGATTAATAGTCAAGAAGAGAAAAAGTTCAGGCCTGAAGTCCCAACGGAGGAGGTTCAGTAGAGTAGTCGAAATCAGGAAAGTAGCGGATTTCGGACACTCGGGACGACAATGAGAAAAAAGAATATACCGTAGGCGAGAAGATGGATAGATAGACAAGGAAAAGAATAAAGGACGAGACGGCGCAGGGCGCGGTAATGTTGGATGTATACCCGTAGGGTAGAGACGCTTTCAAGGAAAATGTGTAAAGACCGTTATGTGCTCATTTGTATGTCGTTTTCGTTTGTTGTTGAATGGCAATGGCCGAACAGTGCACGAAAGGAAGGTATATGTCACGAAGGAATGGACAAGAGTTGGAAATTGCTCGAGAGAAGTTGAGTTATAGAGTTGAGAGAAAAGAGGCCTGAAGAAAGCGGGAAGGGAAGATGATTGTGGAGTTTCAAAAGTTTTCGCTGCGTAATATCGTAACCGGAAGAAGAGATGAAAAGCAAAAAGACAATAAAAAAAGCCTTTGAACACCGGGTTCAAGGTTGGGCGCGGCCGTGACTCAGGTTGGAGATGGTTGAGATTAATGAGTCATGAGTGGGTCGCGTCGAGAAGATGAAGTATTGGCAGTTGAAAAGATCGAGAACAGTAAATTCTCGTCGAAAGGACAAAGGTCCAAAAGGAGTCGATTAGCCTTGGGAAGACTAATAGTCTCGGGATGGAACGAGCCGATGGGGGACCCTGGAGAAGGCAAGCGGAAGAGCCGGAGTACTCAATACCAGGTTCAGACTGCAAATGAATCGCGATGGTGCAGTCAAAGATGCTCAGAAAGCAAGTTTAAAACGGTCCACCAGTTGAAACCTTCGTAGAAGTATTGATGGGACGAAGGTGAAGTGAAACTGATTCGTCTGGCAATTACTCGATGATGTGAATCAGAGACGAGCAGCGACGATGAATCAGACGAGCACTCGATATAGATTCCAGGTGAGAATCACAGAAGAGATATAATTCCAACGTTGGGAGCAGCACTCTTGACGGGTAGAGTCAAAGTAGAAGCGATGTTGGTTAATATGGTTGGCTGAATCGCAGGTAGAATGCTTGCGGGCCCGAAGAAGGCGTGTAGGGATAGGAGGAAGGGAGGATCGGATGACGAGAGATGGAAGTGAGAAGGAGATAGGAGAAGGCGAAGGCGAAGAAGAGAGGGGAACGAGGGGAAGTGGGAGGAGGGAAGGAGATGAGTGAAAGGGGGAAAGTATGAGGAAGTGAAAGAGACAAGAGAATACAGCAGGTAGTTTAGTAGTCAAGGAAGGAGAGAGATGATCAGGAGTCACGACTGACACCAAGTCGGAGTCATTGAGGACGAGCCAATCAGAGAAGAGTGGAGTCACTCGATTCAGTACAGTATCTTACGGTATAGCCTGTACGAATATGGTAAGTTACAGCTCTTCAACGGGTCCCTCGTGGGCCTGGTCGATCTGCAGACTGTCCTTTCAGTGGTTTAACCTCGGAAAAAGCGGGGGGTCCACGGGCTATTATGGCGTATTGTATGGAAACGGTGTTGTATTGTACCGCCACGCAATCCCGAGGCTACCATCTTCATGAACCTTCCAGACATTCCATGACCCTTGGACGGCGTCACTTCCCACCCTTGTTGGGAATAGCTGAGAGGAGGATTTCTATGTACAATATGTCACCGCATATGGCAACAGGATTCTTGTGCTCCAAATTCCAATTTCCAGGATGGAACGAAGATGAATTTGTACATCCAAATATCCGCCTTCAATACTATGTACAATGGGTGTCTGGAGTAACCTTGGGCAGCACTCCATATCACTATTGTTGATCTACATGCAACAGACCCATGGTTGTCTTCTAAACACAAAAGGAGCAGAGACCAGTCGGGACCTGCATGTACGGAGGGTATGTACTGTACACTTGTTCAGTAACTACGTAGACAGTGCACAGTATGTACACAACTTCCCCCAACTCCTATCTGGTCCCAACTGGTTGCGGCCGAGGGCGGATCCCAGGTGGCGCACTAAACTATTTTGGTCGGATTGCGCAGCGAAGTCTGGGGCAACCACCAATCAAAGGGGGGGATAGGAGCACTATTTCCAGGCTGCATGACGCGATGAATGGGGAATGGCGTGATCTAATATGATTGGAGAACCCGGTTGCCCCCTACTGCAGGCCCCGGAGTTTCTTTGCCGGCAGGTACAATCAGTCCTGCACATGTACCCAGCAGTTAACTGCACTGGCTTAACTATGGAGTGTACTTCGTTACTTGGTAGCTAGTGATAGTTCGTATTGGCCCCCATGGTGTACTATGTACATAGAGAGTTGCTATCATCTCTTCCGTACGCGCCCGCTATACTCAGATAACTCCTGATCGACCACGTTTATTCTCGACCCTGAAACCGTCTAGAGTAAACCGAGGTACAAAGTACATAGTACAGTACTCGATACAAAGATAGTAGCACCGTTACACTGCCGTTGCCGCCCATGGATTCTGGCGCGCGGATTCTTGAGACACACATTGTCTGACCCAGTCCATCTCTTTGCGGGGTTCGGTCCATTCAGCAACATTGAGACATCTTTATTATGTCGTTCGTCAGTGTTTGCTGATCGATCTATATACATTATAGGGTACCCCTTACGGATCAGCATATGGACTCAAAAAAAAAAGTCAATGAAAACCTTGAAAGTGAATAAAAATTACTCCGTAGTTACATGTACATGAATCGTACATATGAGCATCACTGTAGTTGGCTATAGTTGGCTACTTCCAGACTTAACCGCTGGCACTCTTTGGACACCAGCCCACGGATTTCGCTCTCTGGGGAATCCAGCGGTGAAGGAGGCAGAGGTCTAGTCCCGGACTGAACTGACCGCCTCCTGCGAGGGTCTGCAAGGTTTGTCCTTGCATTGAGAGAGGCATTTCTCTGAGTGGCACGACTCTCCTTCATGACGTGGTTTCACAATCATCACGCGATAACTTTCCCATCCCCCCTCCCTTCAACTCCTATTTCGTCCGATTTGAAGCTATATCGTGATTCAGCATCGATCAGACGGAATTTGTCCACACTGCATCACGACATACGAAGCTACTACATTTGTCCATCGCAATTACATGACGACTTCAACCAACTATGAGAATACATAGTACTGGAAGTGTAATATAAATACTGATATTGCAGGGTAAAATGCATGATGGCGTGCACGACCTTTCTCAGTCCTCTGTTTTGACCAAAGATCTGAAGCTCTACCTTTCCACCCGGTACCCTCCATCGGTCGTCGCCGTCCCCTACCAGTATCTTCGCCGACGCAGGAAAGTCGATGCAGGTGGGTTTCGTCATTTAAGTTAGAGGTTCGATGCAGGTCTGCACGGCACGGAGACGGATGAAGTGTGAGTTGTGGGTCAAGTCTCAAACGCACCGAGAGTGGCCCTTCTCATGACTCTGATAGCACTTATCGCTGCTATCTGTGTAGTACAGTAACAGTCTATCCTCCACCCTCGCTCCTCTACAGGTACTCCATACATTACTCTGTATGCATGTAGATTGTATGGAGTACATAGATTGTAGATGATTCCACCCCCGCCTTCTTCGTCACGATGATCATGATGATCCTTGAATTGCGACGTGTCCACTTTTGGGGTGTTCGGTAGATTACTGCTTTGGGGGATTGCTCATCTGGTTGATCAACATGAGACGGAATTCGACCCCATCCTGAGAGTTTTGTTTACTACGGACTGAACACATCTGTACTTACCCTACTTGAATGGCACTGGATCGCCCCACCGATATGATATGCGATATGATATGCGACCACCCCAATCTTATGCAAGAGGTGTTATCTAAAGCGCGATTACTGTTCGACTGAATATCAAGTGGCAACATTATAGGGCCACTCGGGTCCGGAGTATACTGTAAAGTATCGATCTAGACTACAGAGTACTCCAACAACTCGACAGCACCCGTGGGTGAATACAGGAAGTGAAATCCGCAACATTGGAAGACCAGATAAATCGAATCCAACTCGATGGCTCTGGTAGGCCAGAGATAGTCTCGATAATGAATAAGTTCCCCTCGACTGTGGTAGTTTAAGGGGAGCACCATGGAACCAAGTTGGCTGTTATCGCCCTTATTTTGAGACGATCAATCTACCCCGCACGATCATCATTCCCAACTCATCTCCAGCCGAATTCTAAATTCCCGTGCGAAAGGGGGTTATGTACCACGATAATGGAAGTCTGTTTTGACCTGACTTATTCTTGACTGATCCAGCAGAGTCTATTACTTATTGTATTGTACTATGTAGAGAAGGGGTGAGGGTCAGTTTAGGTATACAAGGTACGGAGGACGGACCCTCGCAGAGTCCATCTAGACTCCAGAATGAGACTAGGGGGTCCTATATCTGCCACTTGATATAATCATGATCTCACTACAAAGTGCCAAGTATCATTATTCGTGCTATCTGTCCCATCCCACTGGTAATTTCCTTTTTCTTCTAGCGCTGGAGCCAAGCGAGGTGACGGGGGAGGGGGACAACAATGACACCATCGTCTCATATTGGGGGCTAGGGGCTGAGCCAGCTAACCCCAAAGAGAAAAGGCATCGTGTGAACTATTGACGACGCCTCTTCAATCCAGCTGACCAGGGCATTTCCCCGGATTCTGGTCCGAACGGGGCACTTGAAGTATTAGCGCCATCTTAATCCATAATATCAAATAACAATCACGCCAATCGACAAGAATTGGCTTTTCTGCCGTGCTGCCGACCCCAAACATCATCCGTCTGATAACAATTTAATTCTATCATATTTTACTCCTCATTGGCCCGAAATACCCCAATGATAACCCTCCACGAAGCAATGACCCCTTCGCTTTTCAGAAGGGGGGTCTTTGACCTCTCCTCAGGGCTGACCTGCACTTGTCACTCTCATTTTTTGTAAGGGTCTCGTGGTCACATCTTAGATTTTTTCCTCAAGACTGAGTTCCGGCATCTCAGTTCCATTTGAATTGTGCAATCTGCCGCATTGCATTGAGCTATGTAGGACGAAGTACAGATCGACGGATACTGCTATCGGTCACAGACAAGGATGCTCAAGGGGGTTTCCCTGGTCATAGCACCGAAGCTGGCAGAAATAACAGCACCACAGCTCCAATTCTGTAGGGTCACACGCAGGCGGCAGCGCAGGTCGCAGGTCGCAGAGTACAGATCACACCAAGCATGCCATGACCCCAGCCTCTCGTAGGTCGGTTTTTTCTCCGTGTGTGACTGCGCCCTCCGCATTGCAGTCCCAACAGAAATCGGATCGTTCGTTGCCTGATGATAATGCCAGGGGAGCAGATTTTGCCAGTGCACATGCATGATTGTTTGAGACTTAATCGAGTATTAGGGAGATGCTCGCTGTCCCCGTGGATACGCTAATCTAGCCCGTAGTATCAAACTGCTCTTTACAGAATGCGTGCACAAACTTTTGTGGATAGATATGTCTGACTTTCATTCTCTATCTTATGTTTCATAATGATATTATTTTTGATAAAATCAGAAAGTGAAGAAATACCAATATCTTGTTTTGGAGCTGGACGATTGCCCAATAGTGAAAAAGAAAAAACTCGAAATTTATTCCAGCACCACTCCCTTTAGCAAAACATCGTGTTTGGTTTAACGCCCTTAAGAATGGCGCACACAGAACCTTCTAAGTAGGAAATCGTACTCAGTAAATATATAAGTATATATTCTTTTTGACTATTTTTTTTGGAATTATACAAGAGCAGTCCATCTATCCCCAACACACCCTTCAACCTCCCTCGCCGTCCTCCCCACCATTCCCTTCCAAAACTCCGATGTCCCAGTCGGAATTAACTCCTCCACTTCCAACGACAGCAAAGTACTAAACACCCAATCCTGACACCTCCTCCTCCCATCTCGAGGCGCAGACTCAGACTTGATAACGTCAGTCACCTGTCGTCGCTGCTGCGGAGTTAACTCAGCCAGCCGGCACAATCCGAGAGCTTGCATGTCGACGATATTGGTACTAAACCGAGACTCGAACTCGTACCATAGTCGGTCCAGGTCTATCAGTCGCACATGTAGGAGATCACCGGTTGTGTTTGGCGGTTGATGGATCATAAATCCCCAGTGTGAGCGGTGGTTGGGGTCCTCGCCGGTACCGAAGACCTCGATGGATAGTTGGTAAGCCATGGCTGCTTTGCGTTTGCGATGGCTGCATACGAGTACAGATATCTCCTTTTACAGAGCTACCGTAGTTGCAACGGGCGCCGCTCCGGGAATGTGATAGTCGGGTTTGAATCATTAGAGGGGTAAACGAAGCTATCAACGGTCAGGGTTTATGGCCTGGCTATGCAGGCAGTGATTTCTGACCTGCGTGCCTTTGCAGCCAGCTTGCATTTCCCGGTATCAATGTATTTTGGTTCTATGGTGGTTGTCACAACTTCCGATTCAACGGGGGAAATTCGAAGACATGGAAACAAGCAATCCAAGAGGTGTGTCAATTTTGGTACACAGATGTCGATTCTGGCTAACCACCATGTGTCACCCAAGTGCTTACAATGACAGGTCAAGTTTCTCCACGGTTGCCAAGTCAACAAACAATGTCTGCATATGTAAGTGGTGTCTAGTTAGTTACAGGTTGATATTCGTCATCAATAAGCATGTAAACACACCATCGAACGAACAAATGATTGGTCTATAGGCACGAATAGTCTCGAAATGGGAATTCAGCCCTCATAAACTTCCAATGCAGTGGCTTGACTTTTACTATGTACATAATTTCTGTACAGTATACCATCCTGCACCATTCAAATAGTATGTAATAATTTGATATAGGAACACTCATTCATGTCTAGGCCCAGCGCATCGGCAGCATTCGCCACTGTGGAATACTAACTGACATACTGTACTCCATACTCGCTGCCACATTCCATCTGCCCCGTCAACGTCATTCTGTTGATACATACAGTACACAATCCGTGTCACAGTTTTACAACTTTACAACTTTACACGATTCTCCATAAGTGTATGTACAAATGAGCTGGATACAGTATACAGTAGATTCACCGCTTACGGTTCTCATCTTGATTGCGTGGATCAATGATGATGATGATGATCTAGACAATGTCTGAAACGGGCTGAATCGGCCGTTGGCCAACGAACGCGGCTACTGTGGAGTCCGGCGCCAATCCACATTTCATCATTTGGATTTCTATTCCTGGCCCGGTGCGAGACCATTTTTTTTCTTGTGCTTCTATTCCCGGAATCATTGCACATGCTACGTACTGTAGTTTGTGGTCTGATTGTGGCGGGGATTGATGGTTGGATTGGCAATGGGCAAACATCTTGAAATTCTGGTCCGTTTGGATTTGATATTAGAGACTGAATGGTCTACATACATATGTTGTACGTGAGTACTAGTTACTAGTAAAGTACCTTGTTAATCAGTATTTTTAAATTAATTATCGTGATTGTTTACTACTTGTAACGGTACTTTGTCCCTGGCCGGCTATCTAGGCCTTATACCACTTTGTTCCTGTACCTCCCCAACGAGCTGCATATATATATATATATATATGCCCCAATCCAAAATCAGTTTGAACATTCGCATACTATGCATCTCCTAGTATTCCGCAGGGAATCACTCCAAATTATTGATAATTTGCTTCAATACAATATGCCATATACCAAATAGAATTTCCTCATTGTATGAGATTCAGTGAAATATAGTTACTAGTTACCTACCAGTAGGTTAATAGATAGCATAGCAGATTCCCGAGTTCAAGTTGAACCCCTTCGAACCCGATCCTAACTTTTACCCAATTACCAGTACAAATATTTGAATATATTATTCAACGCACTACTGCCACTTATTGACTTATCATCCATTGATATTCCATCTTGTCCAATCTGGTTGCAAACCTCTCCAGTCCATCGATGATGATTCATACAAACACAGCCTCTGATTGGTTAATACCACCTCCAAAGCCCCACCCATGAAAAAAAGGAAGAAGCCAAGATCGAAAGGAGTCACATTGAACGGAAATGCCATCGCTTCAATGATGCACCATGAGCAAGCGCTCTCTCGAGGAGTCAAGGGCTCTACAAGAGGCCGATCACAATGGCTTGATGGCCATTCAGGATATGCTCTCCCCCGATGAGCGAGAGCCAACTCCTCCAGCTGGTCCCTCGAAGAAACCTCGGAACTTCATCGCCACGGTGGTGCGCTATCTTCCCCTTAAGAGTCGCATTAGAGAGAAGCTGCTAATTATATTATAACTAGGCCTGTGAAACATGTCGCCTGAAGAAAACTCGATGCGACGAGTCGCGGCCCAAATGCGGGCTTTGTAAGTCACTCGGTCTCGAATGCGTGTATAATGAACGCAAATCATCGAAGTAAGTCAAGCCGTTTGCTACCTTTGTTCAATTTCGAAAGATCAGTTTTATCATTGAGGATCCAAACTAATATACAAAAGGCGAGATCAATCTCTGACAATGATCATGAGTACGCTTCATCGCTTGGAGACTAAATTGGAGAACATCCCGTCCTCGATCTTGAATGATATCCGTGGCCAAATGCGCCATGTAGTCGAGAACTCTAACGAAGCTCATCCATCGCCCACAGTGGCTGGTGATAATCACCCGGCTGGAATACCGACATCACTTAGCTACGGGTTTACCCCCGCAGCTGGGGATGAGTACGACTTTGACTTTGAAGAAAATAACGCCACTCCAGATGCGTCCGGCCGCGTCTCTATCTCATTTAGTCAACACGGAGTCATTCTCTGGCCAGGTGCATGCCGGATTCTTCCAGATAAATTGCTCAATTCATACAAAATGCTCGGAAAGAACTATGTGATTGAACTAGAATCGACGCGACCCCCGTTGCCCATGTTCACCAGCCCATTCCCCCTACATGTGGGTGATCACTGGCTGGAGATTCTGCCTATTGCAATGATAAGGGGCTTAGCCGATGCGTTCTTCAGTGTCTTCAACCCTTTCACTCCAATCATGGACAAAAGCTTCTTCTTCTCATATACTCTGGGTGCTGCCATTGAGAGCAACTTTGGATATACCGTAGAGAGTTGTTTGGTCCTGAATGTGCTTGCTCTTGGTTGCTTGGCTGTTTTGGCCCACCAGGAGGGAAATTATCCTCTGCCTGGCTCCCACGGCAATCAATTCGAACCGCCAGAGTGGATGAATGTGGTATACGAGGAGCAGCCTGGGTTAAGGTTTTTCAATGAGGCTCGTCGACGCATCGGGTTTTTGATGTGTGATAACGACATCCAAAGTTGCCAATTCTATCTTCTATCATTGTATGTACCCTGTTCACATCTGCTCTTACGAAAAGAATTTCATATTGACCGCAAACAGAGTATATTTCACTCAGATTCTCCGGCCAATGGATGCCTGGGCCATGATCCAACGCGCCGCGACATGTTGCTTATCAATGTTAACGAAGTAAGCCTTCATTTCCTCCTATTGCATTTGCAAGTGCAATACGTTAATCAAATGACAGTCATGATGTGAATTTTGATGAATGGGAAGGCGACATGAAGTCTCGCGTTTATTGGAATTGCCTGATGAACGAGACCATCCTCGTCCAAGAACTTCACCTTCCACCAAGTGGTCTTTCACGCCTCGAAGAGCGAGTGCCAATACCCAAGTTCATTGGCTTTGAAACGACCGGCTATATCTCAACTCGATACCCATCGTCGACTGTAGTCGACGACTCATACTTCCAATACCATTTCCTCGCCCAAGTGGCTCATCGAATCATTCTCACTCGCATCCGACATTCTCTCTATTTCTACTGTTCGTCCCACCAAGCAAATCGTTTTTATCATATCATTGAACAATATCGCTAATGTATTCAAACAGCCGACTCAGGAGCAATCCCTCTACCCGCCGTTAACGCTGAACTTCATCATCAACTCGAACAATGGCGCATAAACCTCCCAACAGCCATCCAATTCTCGGATTCTCACCCAAAAACTTCTCATCCCACACCAGTCGACCCTTCAACCTCCATCCATCCATCTCCATCATCGGCTGCCTCTCCAATTGCCGCCTCTCCCCGACCACAAGATTCACTCCGCCCCCTCTCCCCAGCAGTAGCAATCACCGACGCAATGCTGCGCGGTAGACACATGATTGCACAGTTCCATATCGGTCGACCCTACGTATACAAGGCCCTACGAATCCCCAATCTCCTCACCGATGACGATCTAGAGCAAATCAAAAGCGGCCTACGGAATGCCATGGACTGGCCCGTTACACAGGGCATATTCCGGAAAATGAAGAGCTGTATCCCTATTAGATTCGCTTTCTGCTCACAGTAAGGCTTTACCCATTCATTCCCGCTTCTGTTATTCACAAGGCTAATCCGGCGTAGATTCTTCGGTCAAATCCTACTCTTCTACTGCATTGCACACTCGCCTAGTCCTCGTGTCCGTGACACATTACCCGTTGGTTGGGAACGCTGGAATGAAGAAATGATGCAATTCCTAGATGATTGCGCAAGACATAGTCCTGCCGTGGCGCAGGATCTAGATTTATTGCGGTTACTATGGCCGGAACATGAGTAGATGTCTGCCAGCGTTACGCATTTGTATTTCTCGGAATATCGTTTAGTGTTCTTTGCATGGAGTTGGATAGGCTGGATGTACTCTTTTTTTTGGGTACAATTACGATAGGACCGAGGGAGAGAGGTACGGCAATAGTGATAAAATTCCGAATTCTATACCAACACATATTTACGGATAGCGGTTCATGAAAGGGTGTAGGAAAAGGGTATTGCAAGAGGAATCATCTCCTAATGTGCATGCAATGGAAAGACTGCCATGGCAATATGTTGCACGAAAGACAACAGTATGCCAAGAACGAAAACCAATGATTGACATGACTCCAGATCATAGAGCCCACTCATCTCTGCCGTCTGCAGCAGTGATGAAAGGCTTATCGATTTGCTTGATGGCATGGTCACCACACAGTATACTATAGACCCAATTAGTACGTAGGAGCAATAGAGAAATGAGGAAGAAAGTCGAACTCACCAAGCTTCGGCAATCAGCCCATCCAATTCCTTTACAATCTCCTCTCTCCGCGACGTAGAAATATCACCTTTACTTAAATGGGCCTGCAAATCCCGAATATACTTCTTCTTTCCACCTGCACCTTCCAGCACTTCCTTGCCCAAGCAATCACTATGGAAAGCGTGCTGGCACGGAAAGACAAAGAATTGACGACTTAGCAAGGGCAGCGAACAGATCCAGCACTTTTCACCTGGTTCCACGATGGCATAGCGGGAATCCAAACCGGCGATTTCAGAGCGAATCTGTCGCGCCGTTTGTGCTGAGTTATCCATTTCTCGCCGTAATTCGTCGATGTGGCGTGAATACTCTTCCAAAGCAGTGCAGATTTCATCTTTGAAGTCATCAATGACAACGAAGTCGGGGAAAAAGGGGATGAGATCCTCAATTCGAAGAAGTTCACAACGACCCAGGAATTCCATCGCATCCTTGATCCCTGTGCCTGGCTGTCGGATCTTTTTCTCGGCGACTAGTAGCCAGAGTTTCTTGCGTAGTTTATTGTTACCCTCGGGGCGATCAGCAACGATGGCTGCGAGGTCGATATCATTATGGTCCAGGGCCAGCTCTACTGCCTGTAGGTATTGGCCCATGGCACTGTAGATATGAATGCATGACTGGACTCGTTTGTGTTGGATACAGAGACGGAGGGCAAAGTCTGCATCGTAGGGAGGCGGAGAGGACGGTTGTGTCTGGAGATATGTGAGAAGTCCCCCTTCAGATGAAGATGAGCTCGAGGCATGAATTGAGATAAGTGTGTTGTGGACGGCGGCGGATGGGTTGGGGTAGTTAATGATAATGAAGTTCAGGTAGCGGACAGCCTGATTCTGGCTGAGGGAGACATTGGTGGTCTTGTTATAATTCAATAGCGCGGGAATGAGTCTCTCGGGATCAAGATTTGTTTGCCGCATAAGAATCTCTATTAGGCCGGTAGCGGAGTGTGTCATGAGCACACTGCTATACTTATAAAAGACGTCGGGCTCGCTTTGCCGCTGTAGGACGTTCAGAGCTTCCGACCATTTTTCTCTCTGGATCCAGTAAGACAGAACATAGTTGTGGTCGTTGATAGCTGTTGCGAAGAAAAGAAGTTCTTCTTCACGCCCGTGGCTGCTGATGATGTCGTACACGGTCTTCTTGTCTAGATCTGCCTTGTGGTTGCTCACGAATTCCTGAAACTCACTTCGAACACCACTAAGTTGATCCTGAATTTCGCCAGTGGTGACACCTTCAGTCAGTTCTGCTTTTGTAGCAATATTGTCATCCAAAGAGTTCAACTTCGACATAAAAAGCTCCACAAGCCAGCTTGCTACCATCAATCTCTGCATGATAGATGCCTTTTTGTATGTTGATAACTGAGAAAGTAAGTATTTTCGCAGCGCATCATACTCTTTGTTGTCCACCATCGTGAGACAGACTTCTTCGAATCCTTTGCTACTCTTGCCCCATACCTTGGCGGCTTCTAGGAAGCTGCCTTCGCTAGCCAAGAAATCACCCGAGGCAGTCAAGATAGCATCTCTTTGAGCCTGACCTTTGGCAAATTGAAGTGCCTCGTCAAACTTCTTCTCTTTCAAGAGGACCTTCCATACATCCCGGTCTTCGTCATTGGCGACAACTTCGAATATCTCTTGGCCAGTAAAGAGCCAGTAAGTATTTTGTGTCAGGTCAGTAAAAAGTCCTAGGACACTCTGTCTTGGCTCGAGCACTGCCTCATCATACACAATCTCCCCATTGAGGCGATTGACGGCGACGACTCTGCCTTCAACAAGTGCCAACACATGCCACGGAGTCAAGGTCATAGCAGAAATGGGATCTTGGATCAGTTTTCTACCGCCACGCGCAGACTGAGAGGCGGGAAACTTCGTTCGAGGAATCATCTTGGCTTTTTCGAATGGGAGGGATGACGCAAGCTGGCCATGGTAGATACCCTGTGAGCTGAGCCACGCAAACTCCTTTTCTGTATAACCTTCTGCATGTGGTCCCTCCGGAGACGACGGAGAAACTACTAACGAAGAAGGCGCGGTGGCAGACGGACTCGAAACTTCATGCACCACTGGTGTTTCACGCTGGAATAGATCCGCGTATATGGACCCTCCGCCTTCGCGTCCATGTTTGGCAGAAATCGCGCGGCCCAAGAAATGGGCCAACTTGCCGTATGTCGCTAAGAGGATCCTCCTCTGTTCAGGCTTTGAAGGAACGATCTCAGCGCTGATTCCAGTCACCGGAGAGGCATCTGGGACTTTGTAAACCCCGATAACGTACTTCTCCTCGCGGCGATAGAACTCCGTAGAGGGCTCGATGTAGGTCTCGTAGATATTGCCATCAGTGGTACCCAGTAATATCTCTCGTGTTGAGGCAGTCGGCAGAGAAGGGTTCCAGGCAATACTTTCGATAGAGACGCCTTTCAACCGGGATAAGGCCTTGGGCTGTCGCGATTGGGTGTGGAGGTAGTAGTTCTCGCCGAGAGTGGTACTGATGATCAAGTGAGATGCGGAGGGGTCGAGAAACATGCGCCGGATGAGACCGGTCTCCGAGGACTTCTTAGGGAGGTCGATATCTGTCGTGAGGGGACATAGTTAAGCTTCGAACCACGCGGCTAGCATTGCGGGGGTTAAGGGAGAGTGATCGCATACCATCGATATCTTCAGGGGTGTCGAGATCAATCCGAAGAATCCGGCCTGTAGAAAGAGCTAAGACCAATACATTGTTGGCAACTTGGGCTGCCACGAAGTCCGCGGCGATCTGGAACTGTAGCTGCACTCGCTGCACGTCGAAGATGGGGAGAGATTCATCTGCCGGCTCCATGAGGTTGTTGGGAGCAACATAACTGCTGGATCCTTCCAGCGCCATGATGCGCAAAGACCAGCTATATCATGCCGTTATAGCCGAGAAATTAGAGATAATCGGAATTTTGCCAGCTTGAGGGGAGCTTGAACAAGAAGAGGAGCTGGCGGGTTGGAATGCGGAGGGCTGGGCTGTTTTCGCCTGAGGCAGCAAGGCAGCAATATAAAGTTTACTTCAATATAACCATGACGAGGAAAGTACTAACTAACTGGCTAACTAATGGACGTTATTTAATTATTCAGTTGAGAAAGGTAAGTGGAAAGCATGCATTGATGTATTGAATATTGCTCTGGTTCATTGCTGGGGTATCATCCATAGTCAATATGCAATAATTGCAAAATTTATACATGAACTGTGGTCACATCACAGTACACTCTCGCTCTGGTTTGCGACTCTTCTCCTTGGATTTCTCCTTGATTTTGTCCTTCGCTTTACTTCTCGTACCCCGATCTTTCGTTCGGCCTCGTCCTGCCTTATCTTTACTGTCGTATGCGGCAGGGCCGAGCTTCATATCATCTGCTGTCTCATCACCTTCAATAGCAGACTCATCATCTTCCCCTTCTCCATCACTGGCGAATTTGTCTTTGCTCAATCGCACAGCAAATCGGGAAAAAGTGGTTCCAATTCTGTTATCGCCAGTCTGACTCGTAGCTCGACTACCAGCACGACTTCCGGCACGACTTCCTGAGTTGCTCTTGGTATGGCGAGAGCCACGGCGAGAGAAACTGAATGGGTTCTTGGAAACTTCTTCTTCCATAGGTGCTAGCTTCGGTGACATGGATGGCATTGACCGCGCTTGAGGACCAGCAGGAGCTGTCTCAGAAAATAAGACACTGGAAGGCCTTCTTCCGGTGCTATTCAAGGCTTGTGCACTTGGGCTGTCCGGGGCAGTGATCTCAACACTAGGCCGCGCAGAATTTACGTCCGTCAAGCTACCATCTGTATCATCTCCAGAGAAGCCCCGGTATTTCTGCGCGATATCAACCATGTCCATGTCAAGCGTGGCATCTGATGCACGCGATGAGGGTGCTTTGTTAGGTAGATTGGCTAGCGAAGCATCTTGATCAATGGGTAGAATCTGATAAAAGAGAAGGTAGGGCGATTCCGTTCTCAGTGCCGTCTCAATATCTATGAGAGTCACACGTTCCGCAGCGAGGTCATCAAACCGCATCCAGTGTTTGGGTGCTTCAAGCGTATCAGAGCTATCACTGGAGTCGGATGGGGCAGAATTGGCACTCGTGCCTCGGACCATGGCAATATAGTGGCCAGAGTCGACAGAGTTGCCACGATGGCAGACAACGCCCTGAAGGGAAAGCTTGAAGTTGCCATAAATAGGTGCATCAGCATCCATGTTGTCATCTTGAATGAAGTGAGGAAGACCGATCTCGGTAGGTATGTCGATGTATGTATCCAGCCGAGTAGCAGTTCCATTTGGTGTAAATGAATAACGCTTCAAGCAAATTCCAAGAATAGGTCGCTTGGAGGAGAAATGTGCTGCCACCTGGGCATCATTCGTGGGCGAGTTTTCTGTGTACCACGCTGTGAAGAGATAGATGTCAGTGCTAAGTAATGAGGCTACCTATGATAAACAAACATACGGATGAGACTGAAGAATTGCCAAGCTGGCATCATTACTTCCTTCCTGAATATTCCTCTTCGAGGCTGAGAATCAGGAGCCGACGAGGGTTGATCGCCGGCCTTTGGATCTGTAGGATCTGGTATGAATCGTTCCTGAACAATGCTATCTCGCCGGGGCATTCTTCGCGTGGTCAAAGTTTCAGAAGTTTCAGAAGTAGAAGACCATGGACTGGGCCTTTCTGCCCGAGGAGTGTTAGACTGAACTGGCGACAGCGTTGGCGTTGTTTCAATCTCCTCAATGTGTGATGTAAAGCCCTTTGACATGGACATTGAATCTAGAGAACGAGTGGAGCTAACGGTGTTTCGCCGCTCTAGATGACGTTTCACTTCAATGCGGTTGTTGAAGTAAGCCTCCAAACATTCCTCGAGTGTTAGGGTTGAGCCATCAGTAGGCTCGGGTGGAATGGCGACCTCGAGCAGTCTTTCATTAATAAACTTGTGATCATCACTATCGTCTTCCTTCCCCGTATGGTAAATATCCATCTTGAGAGTGAGCAGTGGAAGTTCCAGTGTTCCTGTTATGAATGTGAATGCTTCAGAGGCATCTTGCTGTCTGAGGTTGGCTGCATCAGCCCAGCCACATTCTGCGAGAGCATCTTGGATATGCTTGGTCTAAATGATTTCAAAGGTGAGTCCAAGGGACGAAAGAAGAAAAAGAGTTAGAGCATTACTTACAACGTCAGTCGTAATAAGTCTTCCACTTCGCAGCATATTCACCCAAAATCTCAGCAGAATAACCAGCTTCCGACGAGGCTCATCATTGAATGACTTGTATAAGATGGCCTCGAAGCAGTCGAGTCGTGCGAACATAGTAAAAAGTAACGCATCCAAATAGCATGTCACTCCATTCCTATTTTCTGCCCCGAGAAGCTTTGTATTAGGGGTGTAACTTCGGATTATCCCCTCGATCGAATCCTCCAACAATAACAATAGGCTGATAGCAGTGTCGACATCTTCTTTGGCAGAAGTGAGAGCATAACTGAAATGCTTTTCTTCTAGAGTCGTAATTCCAAGTAATCTGATCTTATTCTCAATCGTCTTGACCTATGAGCGCACCAAAGTCAGTGGATAGTGTATAGCGGAGGGGGTGGCGTTGGGGAAAGTACCTTCTTCTGGTGCTCTTGGTCGTTGTCCTTCGTAGATGGTGGTGTAAAGAAGCCTCGCAGTGATGGTCTTGTCAGGATATGAGAGACCTAGAGATCAATGACATTAGTAAACAGCTTTTGGTCCCCCAGCAGTCATTTGCAGGGTTTCAGAGTACGTATACCCATTGCGGACAAAGTGTGGATAAGTACCTCCTCTTTGCTCTGTCGCGACCGACTAGACCGATCGCGACGAGTTAAAAATCGATGGATCCCACTCATAGCGTAGATGTACCCCAAGTGAGAGCCGGGTACTTTGAAATCGTTTCAGATCGTTTATTGTGGACGTTTTGAGAGGAGACAGCAGCATGCGGGGAGGACAGCTCCGGGGTGGACTTGGGAGCTTTAGTTGAGGCTGCAAGATTTCCATGAAGTGCACAGAGACCCCATCATCTGCCAACTACTTCTGACACGGACACGGGGGAGAAATAAGAGGCAAAAAACCAGTCAGGAGGTGTCAGATCTGAGAACATGTAAAATGACCAAAGATCTTGCGGCAAAACGATCTAATGACATCCAATGGAAGCTGCTCTGTTGATCACTTTGCGCGGGGCAGTTTGCGCCGCTCTCACCGCCTGATTTGTCAGGTGTCTCCTCTGGCTGCACGTGACCGTCCCGACGGGCAAACAATTTTCGGCCGCGACGGGCCAGTCTGGATGAACCTCCGAGTCCAGCAACATTTCAACATACGCAAAATGGCTGCCAGGGAGCCATCCAGATATCTGACAAGGGCTATTCCTAGGGCATTTGCCCCTTCAGCCCGTCATCAGGCCTTCATTGGCCGACGCAATGTCTCCGATGAGGCCCCGACTCGACGTTTGTCCGACGAGCTGGAGACTGCCTCATCTTTGACCTCCAGGGTCTCCGAAAGCGCCGCCAAGTCATTCGATCCAGTGTCTCGCGCCAGTGCGCGCAAGTCTCAACTTCCTCGCAGTCGGTATGTGTGATCATGTCGAGTAGAAGCTCGATTTCTCCAGTCATTCTTGAAACCTGGGGGCATTAGTCGTGACTAGCAACAAGACTAATATTCGTCTTTTCCCTTCACCTTTCAGATACCAATTCCGGTCTCCCAAGTATGACCGTGGTCCTCTTCACCCTCACCAACCCCCCGCTCCCTCCGATCCCTCCTCCCGCCTATTCGTCCCGGGCCCGTTCTCTCTCCCGCGCACTGAGCAGACCTACAACGCGACAGTCGCATCAGACATCATGACCCTGTGCTACGTGCACACGCCGCCCGGTTTCAAGCCTCCACCCAAGGCCCCCCGTTTGCGTGAATGGGACGATAGCTCACCTTACCACAAGAACCGTCCCCTTCGCGGACCCCGTGGTGGTGATGTCCTGCGTTTACTCCGCAAACCAATTCGATTCAACAACATCCCCAAGATCGAGCGAATTACCGTCCACAGCTACGTTAAGCAGGCAGCACAGGAAAACTCTTCTTGGATTCACGTTGCCGGTATCGCTATCCAGGCTATCTCTAATGTTCGTGTTGAGACCTTCAAGTCCAAGTCTAGCGTTGCTACTTGGAGTATTGCCCCTGGTCGTGACACCGTTGCCGTCAAGGCGGAGCTGCAAGGCGAGACAATGCACCACTTTCTTGGAAAATTGATTGATGTTGTCTTGCCCCGTATGAAGGATTGGCAAGGTATTAAGGGTAGCAGTGGTGATAGCAGTGGAAACATCACTTTCGGTCTGGAACCGGAGCATGTTGCACTGTTCCCTGAGATCGAGGTCAACTATGATATGTGAGTTTATCGATGCGTCCGCGTTCTCAGTGTTTAAAGTCATCTACTAACCATTTCAAACAGGTACCCCCCCAAGATGATCCCTGGTTGCCATATTACCCTCCACACTACTGCCAAGGCGGATAAGGACGCTCGACTTCTCCTCAGCGCCATGGGAGTTCCATTCCACGGAAAGATCGTCCATTAAAATGTTATTGGCAAAATAGTTCCCAGACGATAGACTCTTCGTCTTCGGTATGGCATTGTGTTGTTATCCAACCTGTAACTTTAGAGGTGACCTGCATAGTGGTCACTGTGATTCCAAACATGTGTATTATCTCATTTACATCTTTTTACATCAAGCGTCAATTACAACCAAAATCGGAAGTTTCGTAAATTTTATATCTTAGACAGCGTTACTCGTTTCATTAGATAGTCCTTTTTGTGACAGATACCACCGAACATGAACGTAGTAGTCAAAATAAACCAGTACAGTCCAGTCCTCCATTTGAACCATACACCCGAATCAAAGTCCATCCAGGATATTTGTCGTAAATACTAACATCGTACAAACAAGTGAAGAATCAGGTCAGATCTCAAAAGACAAGGGTCATCACGTAATTGGCATAGACAGGAACTTGCACTTGAGCAATTCATCTGCACTTGGTCTCTTCTCATATTCATGTTGGAAGGTCATATCAAGGAATTCACCCGCCTCTTCACTGACATGCTCAGGGGTATGAGGACGAGCCTTGTTACTTCCGATAGCGAAGATAGCCTGCAATTGACTGCAGTCCGGGAAAGGGTGAGCGCCAATAAACATTTCCACGACCAGACAGCCCAGACTCCAGATATCGGCTTTCTTAGTGTGCGCCGTTTGTCGAACCACCTCCGGTGCCATCCAGTATACACTGCCCTGCATAGACGGGCGATGCATGTGTCCAGCGCTACCACCACCGGTACTAGCTCTTGAGCCGAGTACAGTGGATGCTTCAACACGCTTGGAAATACCGAAATCGGAAATTTTGACACCACCCTTGTTGTCGACGAGAATATTGGCTCCCTTGATGTCACGGTGAATAATGTCACAGCTATGCAGGTATGATAGACCCGCCAGAATTTGTCGGACGAAATTCTTGACAAGGGGCTCTTGGAAAGTATTGTATTGTTTCAGCATGGTAGCAATGGAACCACCTGGTACGTACTCCAGGAAAATGTTCAGGTACTGGTCATCAGTAGCAGTGCCTAGGTACTGCACAATATTAGGGTGATGCATGCCCTGTAAAAGTTCAATTTCATGCTTGAGAGCAGTAACCATAAGGTTTTTGCGCTTGTCGAATTCAGTTCCCTGTGTAGCGGAAGGGATCTCGACTTGCTTGACGGCCATGAGTTCTCCGGTAATTGCGTGGAGAGCCAAGAACACACTTCCAAATGAACCTTCACCAATGAGTGAACCCTTCATCCAGTTCTTCGGAGCAAAGTTATTGCCAGCAAGGAAGTCACTCATCAAACCGGCATCATCTTCCTCTTCTCCCTCTTCACCTTCACCCTCGCCCTCGCCGATTAGGACACTCATACGCTCTTCGTTGAAGGAATCACCATCCGTAGCGGCAACACTCATACTCTCATCCAACATGCTTTGGCGTGAGGGGTTTGGCTCATCAGAGCTACTCTCGAACGAAACATAGGATTTGCGATTCGGCTCGGTGGGGGATTCTTCCTGAAGGGGTTGAAGCGAACTCGAGGCAATCGAGTCGCGATATGAGGTATGGGGTAGATTGAATTTGGAAAGTGAGGGGGGTCGGGAGGTGCGCGCTGCCTGCGCCCCAGTCTGAGGCTGTTGGAACCACGAGTCGGCGATGTTTGGCATCGGAGGAATGGGGGGCAGGGGAGGAAGAGGGGGTGCATCTTTCAAGCTTGATGCAACACTATAGTTGCTAACAACACTTAAGCGACTTGCTGCACGACTAAGTCGTTGGGATCTCCGCATAGTCTTTGCAATATCTTCGCGATCATGACTCGGGAAGAACGATTGTAACTCGTGGATGATCATTTCACTTGGAGGTCTCTGGCCAAAGAATGACCGCAGCTTAGTCGCCACCGGGTTACGCTCATTGCCTGGAGATTGTTGACCTTGATCTCCTGGGGTAGGCGAAGGACGATGCCGAGGGCCAACAGGCGATACCGGCTGCTTGGTGTTGATAACATTCCATGGCTCGCCTGTAAGCTGTTGAATTTTGTTCTTCTGGCGGAAGTTGGATTTGCTCATCGCATTCTCATGGGTCACCTTGCTTTCGTCGTATGCAAGTTGGGATGCACGCCGAAGCTCGTCCTGGTCTGGTTCACCGGCATGGATCTTGCGAAGAATCAAGCGACCTCGCTCGGACTTGTTCACGCCATCGCAAATTTCCATCAACTCAGCTTCTGTAAGTTTGCGGCAGTTGGAAAGGTCAGGTTCTAACCCATCCAGCACGTAGAAGCAGTAGTTTCGGTATTGGTGTTCTGGAAGTTGCAGCTTCCTGAGAACTGAAATAATGACCTCTTCGGGAGTCTTGCTGTTCCGAATATCAAGGACCTTGGTCTGGCCACCAGTATAGATGACACGAATGACAGGGCTATTTTGTGGAAGGGGTCCCATAGTTAGGCCATCCAAGCTGTTATTACGTGGATGTGAGGCACCGGGAGTGCTGGGATTGCGGCCGGACCCTGAGCCACTGGTAAGATAGCCATCCTTCCGCCAATTACGATCAGAGTCTCCTGGAGGCGATGCAGGCTGGGAGGAAGATTTGTAACCATCCTTAGACCAGCGCCGGCTGCTTAAAGTTGGGCGGTTGTTCTCAGACAACACTGCAGCCTCCATGGCGGCCATTTTTTTCTAAAACAAAATCGAATTAGTATATCATGGCTTGAACAAAGGTCGTGAGGTTGATTGAATTACCATATTCTGTTGCCTTGGGTCGACCATGGTCTTATTTCGAAGCTGTTTAATGGCAACGAATATACGGACGCGGTCGCCCACCTTCTTTATACCCATCTCTTGTAGGATCTTTTGGTCGCAGTCGATTAGATTATCACCGTTAAAATTGTTCGCTTGAAAGAATCAGCATCGAGTTCAATTGGCAGTGCACACATCCAATGATCAACTCACCTCGGAAAAGCGACTCATACTCGCCGCATTTGATGCTGTGAAGCCATGCTACCACCTTTTTCTCATCCCAAGCCCTATACCAAATCAGAAACATGTTACAAGTCACACCCCATCTTCTTATTGTTCTCTCAATCACCTACCGGACACCCAGGTGTTCATCTTGACCATCCGAAAACTCGGACTTTGTCGGGCTAGCAAACCCAAACCCCTCGGTTACTTTCCTCGCCGTGGCCGGCCTAGACGTATTGGAGTGCAAGTTCGTTGAAGAGGCATGGGCTGCGGGCACGCCCATAGACGTCGCGTATTGCGGTTTAGAGGCCAGCATGGTGGCGGGGGACTGTTCGAAGGCCAATCTTTACTTCTTATTCTGATCTCGTCTTTTTTTTTTTTTTTTGCTTCTCGGATGAGTTCTGGGAGAACAAGCTTTAATCGCAAAGGCCCTTCCTCCGCCTGCGGGCAAAGAGCCTGTCGCGCCGGTTTATCGATCAAGAGTTTCGGTCAGAGGATTGAGGGCGGCTGTCAGCACATAGTACCGGAAGAAGTCTAGAATTGTTGATTTTTGTCAGATCGCGTAACTCTAAAATGTGAATAGCGAAGATTGGGTATCGAAACCTCAATGGAGGTCTGAGAGCCTTGAGAGGGGTAACAAAAGGCTGACCGCAATGCGCTCGCTCTCTTTCTGCGTGGGTGGAAGTGTCTATGGGTAGAGGAGGATTGGATATGGTGAAAAGAAGGGAAAGAAAATGACATACCGACACAATGGAAGACGTCGAAGCGGGCAGGACGATCGCGGAGTCTGAGCTTTTTTTGGGGGAGAAAGGAAGAAAGATGGAGATCGGAGGAGCCACTTTAGTGTTTCAATGGTTGAGATCGGGCGTTTATCAGAACTCTTTCCCTTCTCAACTCTCTCCACTTCTTTACGATTGCACTAACAAAAACAAAACACACAGTCGATGTACATAGGAGAATGACCGCTCTATGTATGTCCTACTCTGTACGTACCGTTGGTTGAATGGCTGAAACTTGGTTGGATTGTTTCTCCATCAAGGGGCTGCTTGCATTTGTCTCAGCATCTCCACGCGTTTCAAGCGGGTTCTATCGGAGGTGTCACGATTCATCCCTTGCGATGTCTACATACTCCAATAAGTAACATACTGTACTAAGAGAACTAACTCACTGAAGTAACTATGTACAGGATATTCCTCGCCACTGAATTCAATAGTTCCTGACAATCCATTCCTGATATATCCACGAGAATCTACAGTTCGTGCTACACTCCCTCCAGAAGTGTTCTGGAAGGCTTTCTGGTCCGCCCCACTGCTGAAACAGCGGCTCTAAATTGGTCCTGGATGGGACCCAGTTGCATCTCGCCGATAGGTGAAGCCATCAACAGAGTCCCGTTGGTTTTGCTATTGAATATAATTAGAACGGAAATAGAACCGTGTGGCGTGCTGGCTGCTGCATTCTGATGAGTAGTAGTTATCAATGCGTAACTAAAGTAGGCACAGTAGTAGCAGCACCATTGTAGATTGTGGTCACTTGGTTGAGAGCATGTTCATGCAGTACACTTCGTAGGCCGAATAATAATCGTTAAATAAGAATTGGCTAGAAGCGTCTCTATTTTCTAGCATTGTTGCCTCTCAAATGCTTCACCTGCAAACCCCTTATCTCGGAGGCTTGATGCTCACAAGCTTGGCAGATTTCAGCTTACTGGGCTTAGCAAGAGGGCTTGAGTCTCGCTCGAATTTCACTGAGATTTATAGATTGAGTTACATATCTCAATCTGAGATTCATGTGAAAGCACCTACAAGGACTGTAGAGCTTAATCTTGGACTGTGCACTAGTTCTGCGTACCTCCATTCTGTCAAACACTGCTCGTACACTGTATACTTACTATTTTGGTTTCTCCCGACTAGTATGACTATGGATGTGACCAGATATCTATAATGGATTCGAAGTTACACATGTTAATATTCGGAGGAAATGACTTTGAAATTGGAGAAAATTGAGATTGTCAGTCAAATATTTCCCCGAGTGGCCGAGGATCAAGTGATAGACGAGACTTGGACCCATGTCATAGGTAAAACTGCCCTCTCAAGCATTGCAAATTTCTACCACAATTCATGCCCGGCCAAACCACCTCAGTTTTCGGTCGGTATAGACAAAAAAGAAGACCGACAGATATACATTTTATCTTCTGCACTCCGAGCTGAAGATCCGCTTGGTTTCCGAGTCGGGGGTTTTCTTCGCCGACCTAGCATGGGTAAATAGCAACCTTTCTTTTCGCCTCTCCGATATAAGCTTCTACATTTGGTTATAAGCACATGTGTCATCTCCAAAACCTCCTTACTTCATGAATTCTTCATGCACTTCTCCGCACCGGTGGAGCCAATCCCCACTACAAGCCTGTATGTACATACGAACTTCACACATCCAGGTCTTATTCATCAGAGCATTGATTAGGTAGCTATATTCATCATGATGTGTCAATCGTGCTCTAGATTACTAAAGCGAGAATCAAATATTTGGTAGTCCGGTTGTAAATCAGTATTTAAGGTTGTAGTTATACTTATCCATGGACCATGGATGGTTGGTGCAGACTCAAATTCACCCTGAGCTCGTCAGTATCGATATTTATGCTATAAAGCAATAGTATTGCTTAGGTACTGGGAGTGCCCAGATGGAATGTCAAGATACTCATTGAGGGAGCTGTTGATGAATACTTTATGTGCTTGTGCAAGTGATTATCGGGGGTCAGAAGTAACGATATTCCTTGGCAAATTGATAGTCAGAAATGCTATCCATACTATGTCTAGTATGGAGATAATGGAATATGGTTCTCTGAGTATCGCCAATGTGAACTTACATGAGCAAAAATGCTCTCGACCCACATTCACGAAAGAAACCCTATGATCCCCACCCAACGTGCCTGGCTCAAAATTCAGCTACTACTAAAAACTATGCAAGGCCAAATCAAATACATGTGGGTTCAAGAGACCTGAAGTAAGTCCCATTTACTTTGAAGCTAGCAGATTGAGGCTAGACGATTCATAATTCTGTCCTAAATTTGGTGACTAGCTGGCGTGGTCTTTTCGAGAATCAGATAAGGCAGACAAGAAATCACTAAATTGTACTAGTGAAAAGTACCTTGTCTGTTTGAGAACTAATTCCGTTGAGGCTCAAACCGCACGATATAAAGTCTATTGAGCGAAACAATGGAGATGACACCTACAGAACCTAAATACCGGATTAGTGGAAGTCTGCCTGGCCCCAGTGGATACGAATCGAGGTCAGAAATTTATTCCCGAAGGAACACCCTGGGGTGGGCACCGAAAGCACATCTGTTTAGTATTCTCCTGATTGATCAGACTTTATATAAGACTCTATTGTAGTTAATTCACTGGATATTAAGTATATATAAACAAATTAATAAATAAAAACTTGATAATCAGTTATCCAGAAGTACTATATAGAGCATAACATACATAGAGATGATCACGCTGATCCCTGGAGATTGAATGGGGCTCAACTGGTGGATACACTTCAACCTCTCATTATGTACTCCGTACACACTTTTCATCTGTTTAGTATAATTTTAGATCATCAGCCCAAGCTTCTCCCATCGTGCATTGCCTCGTGCAACTCGATCTGGCAGGTGTAAAAAAAAGGGTCAATCCGGCCGATTCGCCGAAGAAAAACAAGGCCAGCCCGAGACTTGAACTAATTCGAACTAGCGAATTGCCCAAAAGGGTCCAACTGAGCCTCCGCCAAAACTCAATCACAAGACAAAAGTGACTTGGCGACTTTCTCTGAGGCTGCCTGATCGTTTCTTTTTGTGAACGCCATTTTTCTCGATACGAGAGTCTCACTTCCTCTCTCTCTTCTCACTCTCTCTCCCTTGTCTTTCTTTCACTCACTCATTCTCAACTTCAGTCATATCCCTCTCACTCTTGATATCTCGCGATGCATTTCAAAACCCTTCCTGCATTTCTGCTTTTGGCTCCAGCCGTTCTGGCCAACCCGGTTGCCACTGATGCGGCCAACTCGGACTATAGCGGTGACCTGGACTATCTCCAAAGTGCTCTCGACAACATCCCCAGCTCGATTCTGACTGTTCTGGAGACCGCTGTTCCTGTGAGCTGGTACATGGGTCTCATGGATCCAGCTTCTCAATCCTCTTTCCTGAGCGAGGCCTCTGCCGGTGTTTACCCTGACTGGTATAGCGCACTTCCCTCCAGTGTCATCGCTTGGGCCAGCTCTGCTGCTGAAAATGGGGACGATTTCCTGTTCGGCGGCGCAACTGCCACTGCCACTGCCACCGACTCTGCATCTGCATCTGCATCTGAATCTGACTCGGCCACTGGCTCTGCGTCTGCTACTGATTCTGGCTCTAAGTCTGGCTCGGAGTCTGCCACCGTTACTCCCACGGCCAAAACCTCTGCTACTCGTGATTCAACAATCACCGGCACTGTCAGCCCGACTGACACTAAGGCTACCACTGCCTCATCCGAAGCTAAGTCTTCAGGTACTACATCCGATGCTTCCTCCAGCGCTGCATCCACTAGTGCTTCATCCGAAACCTCGACTGGTGGTGCTCCTCTCACCACTGGCAGTGTCGCTATGAGCCTCGCTGGTGCTGCTAGTCTGCTCGGCCTTGTCGCTGTTCTCTAAGTCTCGGGAACCATGTCTTGATTGAATTCAATATCTGTTGATAATAGGTGGTGGAATGCACAGATACAGTTCAAACTTTGGGGAGATATTTTTAGGAATACGATTGATGTATGTTTTAATATCCATAGTTAACTATTTATTCTTATCTTACCATCATCAATTACATATTAATTACTCTCTAGTTAAAAATAAACTGTTTGGCCGTATCATTTTCGTAAATCATTCATCAAAGCCATTAGAAAATTGTCATTCTTCTATTAGATCAGTTACAATTTGGACCAGACCAGTAGTAGCCCTTACCGACTGGGATAGAGTGTTTTACTTTCAACGTACAAAATAATCTTAACACTAGTCTTTTATAAACACTGGTACTGGAAATTTACTCCTGTAAACACATAATATGGTAGTATATCAAATCTCAATTAGTATACTGATGAAGCAGCACCTAAGCCCTGTCTGGTTCTCCACCAATTACTCTTGGGATTGGAGCTTATCTCTAGATATTAATCGAAGCAAATGTCAACTTAGCTAACGTTATAATTGAACCATTTTTCTTATTTTTAAATATATACTATAGTGATCTATGTTGTGATGTCGATCTACGGCTCGGCTTCGGTAGTCTTTGCGGCAACTGCGTACATTCTCATCTTCTCATCTCTTCTCTTCTTCATCCAACGGTCTCCAGCCACACTTCCACCCAACCCAGCCAGCCAGCTTAGCACACCACACCACACCACACCACACCACAGTTCAATCCATACTTACAAATTACTGCCTCACTCATCGTACTATTCCCATTCTTTCCTCTCCCCCCCCCCCCCTCCTTCTCTACCTTCCCTACCTCATCAATAACAAAACCTCACACCCCCTCAACACCACTCCCAACAGTTTTTTCTTTCCCCGCTCAGCGCTGAGCCGTGAATTCTTTCCCCTCTCTTCCCCCCAGATGGAACCCCAAACTCCAAATATGGATGACGAGAAGGCCAAAGTCAAGAAGAAAGGTGCCACTCACCGCAAGTCTCTTTCTTGCGAATATTGCAGCCGATCGTTTGCCCGCCTCGAACATCTCCAACGCCATCTCCGCACCCGTTGAGTAACCCCCTCTCGTCCGGTCGTCGCTTTCTTTCTCCTAATGTAGGACAACAGATACAAAGGAGAAACCCTTCTCGTGTGAGATTTGCTCCAAGTCATTTGCAAGGAGGTAAGCTTAATCTCGTCCTTAATTTAATCACCCAATCGCTGATATCATTGCTACTCGCAGTGACCTCTTGGTGCGACATGAGCGATTGGTCCATCCAGCCGAAAGTGCGGCCAGTCGTGAACACCGCACGCACAACGGAACTGAAAATAGTCACCACGAGATTCCAATTCAGTCGTCCATCATTCAACCTGCCCATCATGAGTCGCGCATGTTAGAACTGGCCGATGCCATCCCGGTCCATACCCAAGTCCCTCAACCACCTCCTCCTCCACCCCCCGAGGTCCAAGTGCAGCCGCCCCCTATAGTCGAGACCACTCACTTCAATCCCTCGTGGGGCTATGATTTGAATCTTTTATCGCATGCTGCGAGCCATGTCGCCTTGGAAGGTCAACAGGAGAGTCTGGATTCTCTCCGCAAATCCTCTCACACAGTTGACACTCCGTCCCAATCTCTTCCGCCACCTCCGGAGAGAGCCATCACCGATAACTATGGTGTAGAGCCCTCTTTCCTTGATCTCACAGATCTTGGAGATCCTGTTCAGGATTTTACAGTCTTTCTGGAAAGTGTCGGCTTATCGTCTGATTGGGACTCGGGTGTCTTCTCGTCCGTGGAAGAGCCCATGCTACCGCCAAGTCTTTCAATGGACTCGAAACAGCAGGTTCGAGATACACCAGCATCTGCTAGACTAGGTGCTGATTTGATGAATGATTCGCGAGTCCAGGCGGAGGAACCGCCTTCATTTTCCAATTTTGGATCCCGTCTACCATCGTTGCAACCAGAGTCTCATGAGATTGAAGATCGAATTGGTCTTTCAGATGATAGCTCGCGCCCAGCATGGGATATCACGAATGCTGATCGTCAAGTCTTTGTTTCCAAACTAGAAGAATTCTCATTTGTTCTTCCCAAAGGGTTTGTGCCGCCGTCTCGCCATGCCCTCTCCCGGTTCTTCGCAGGATACATTAATGGGTTGAATGAGCATTTGCCCTTTGTGCATGTTCCTACACTTTCCGTTGCCAAATGTTCTCCAGAGCTCACACTGGCGACTGCAGCAGCTGGGTCACACTACCGTTTCGAAAATGGACGGGGGATTGACCTCTTCCACGCTGCCAAGGCTATCTTGCTGGAGCGTCTTCGTCGACGAGATAGTAGGCAGGTACCTCAACCGTCATGGAACTACATCTCTCCGCCTTCTAACTTTCCTAACTCGCGCGGGTCCTCGATTATCTCGAATACCGCGAGCAGTCCTTTCCAAACCCATCATATGCCTCATCCTCCAGTGAGCGCATCAATCTATACACCAGATGACTCGGATGCGCACATGGAAGTGATACGGACATTCCTTCTCCTCACCGTCTTTGCATCGTGGGAGAGACAACCCGAATTATTGCGAGAGATTCTCTCGCTTCAAAGTACACTGGCGAGGTTAGTACGGGAGCATGGTCTGTCCGAACCACCACCTACGCCGGAACCCATCAGCTGGGAAGAATGGATTCGAAGAGAGGGAAACAGAAGAACGAAGCTCATCGTTTACTGTTTCTTTAATCTTCATTCAATCATGTACAATATACCTCCTCTGATCCTTAACGGGGAATTGAAGCTCAACATGCCTTGTTCGCATGACCTGTGGAAGGCTACCAATGCGGCACAGTGGCGACGACTTCACCGTGCTCGGCAAGGATTAGATGTCTCTTTTCAGGATGCATTTGCCCGCCTTTTCCTCAAGTCATCTATATCCTTCCCTTCCGCTCCAATTTCTCCCTTGGGCAACTACATCCTCATACATGCTATCATCCAGCAGATATTCTTTGCCCGACAGTTGTGCCTGTCGGCTCCGAACATGCACGGTACCAGCCTAAGACAGGAGGATCTAAACGTGCTTGATAACTCGCTGAGTGCCTGGAAGGCATTGTGGAAGCGCACGCCTGAATCCAGTATTGACCCCCAGAATCCTGCGGGCCCCATCGCATTTACCTCAACTGCACTTCTGGGACTGGCATATATCCGATTGCATGTCGATTTAGGCCCTTGTCGTCATCTCATTACCCAAGATCCTGCACAGATCGCGGGTGCCCTTATCGAGTCACAACCGATTGTCCGCAGCCCAAGGTTGATTATGGCGCTTCTCCACTCTGCACATGCCCTCTCTATTCCAGTTAGATTGGGAATCGATTTCGTGGCGAGAACACACTCGTTTTTCTGGAGTATCCAACATTCCCTCTGCAGTCTGGAATGTGCATTCCTGCTCAGTCGCTGGCTACTGGCTATCCCCGCGACACAGCCAGAACAGCGATTATCCGAGCATGAGCGAAAACTCCTCTTGTGGATCAAGAGCATGATGGATGAAACCGACATGGCTGTTGATCCACCAGGAGCGCCAGATCTGGAATTTATGGCAAATCCATTTAAGGTCCGTCAGCTTAGTGTTGCCATTGTCCGTGTCTGGGCCCGGACATTTAAGGGCAACACCAGCTGGGCCATTGTTGACCTCGTCGGGTCCAGCTTGGATGCCTACGCAGATCTTTTGGAAAACTAAGCATCTTTTTTTTTAAGTTGATTTCCTTGAGTGGCTCAATTGCTCTACATGGCAAATGAGCAATGGGTACCTCGGCAAAAAGCACATCTTACTAACGTGGCGTGGCATCTTAATGACCTTGTTTCTTGTCTTCTTTTATTATTCCTTTTTGAGTTGCTCTTGGCTGGACATGATATCTCACGGAGTTCTCTTGTAAATGCTGGCTTGGAAAGCTGCCGACGAGTTGGCCTGCATAGGTTGGATGGATGAGTTTGCTCATGCTTGATATGTACATAAGTATACGCCCAGTATTCGGATCTCTAGGCGCGGTCTTGTTATTTGGATTGCTGCTTCTTTCTTAATGATACCTCAAATGTTGATGAAACAATATCTCTTTTCTAGGTCTATACTGAAAAAAGAAGCTGGAAAAGCTAAATATGAGGCCTAGCTCTGCAAAAACTCGTTTATATAACCTGCAGCAGACGTTGAACATCGAATTTTGGCACTTGTGAGGGCCATATATAATTGCAGATTCATAACCGGAACGTGATTTCGTAAGGGGACCTTCACCTCAAGATATCTCAGGATCTCTTTTGAGGTGCCTTTGGTAGATTCCTCATCACACTGGCCGGCACAAACTGAAGTGCAGACATGGATCGTTCTAATTCATCAATATCCATGTCCCCAGCAGGTTCTTGGGGTACAGTTGCAGGGATCTGTGTCTGTGATACTGAGCTGCGACGTCGAAGTCTCCCCTCTTGAGCCGATGAAACGGATGCCGTGGAAAGACGTCTCCGGCCATTACTGTTCAGAGGTCGTAGCAGAGATGTTTGCTTGTCAATGCCGTCATTAATGATATAAAAGTTATAAGTCTTTGGATGAATCAGTAAGACAGGTGGTATTTTTTCTTTTGGGTCAAGATTTCACATACCCTTGGAAACATATGCTTGTCTATCAGATGGAGTCGTCGCTTTTGCGGAGTGGAGCATTTCCGTTCACAGTCCTCGATAAAGCAGCCATACTAAGTGAAAAATGATTGATTAGTATATTTCACGCATGAAAAGAACACGAGCATGAACAATAATTGAAATTCAAGCAATGCACACTTACTGTCTTCTCCCCTCGCGCTTTACGGGCTGCCGCAAGGGCATCGTGATTCTCTTCGATATGAAGATTCAAGAAATGACCCGTTGGGAAATTCTTACTACATTCTGCGCAACGATTGACATGTGCTTGGTGGTAATGTACTTCGTAGTCTTCATATGAGGCGAAAGATAACGTCTCGCGATGAGGTGGTAGCGCACAATGCATAGCCTCGATGACAGGCACAGAGTCCCTGTGGATTATCTTACTGCGCTCCGACGGAGTGATGCTATCAGATATTGGGGACCTTGAGTATGTCGAGGGAGAAGGCGTTCTTGAGCGTTTAGACATAATTGCGGTGTCGGGTTTGCCGCGGTGCTTCAGGCACCATACAAGAGAGAGGTATGTGATTGATCGATCCACTTGGCGGGGCTTAGTGCAGCAATGCGCGGCGAGGGCACGCCAATGTTGTCCATTCAAGGTCCGGGAAGTACAATGAGAAGTGAAGGGTCAGGATATAAATAAAGAGAAAGTAAATCCATGGGGGCTCAAGACGTCATTCACAAGGAATAAATGACAAAGGAGGAGATATCAAAAAGTAGAAAAGTAGAAAAACCGACTTGATATTGTGGTGGAATCACCCGCCAATCAGCACCGCCCAGGGGCAATTCCGCCGAAGTACTCCACGCGCTTTTTCCTTGAGGATCTCCCATCGTCCCTTTCACCAAAACCTCGACTCGACCTGATGGCTTCTTCACTTCTATCTTTGCCTCTTTTCGCCATAGCCATCTGACCGGAACGGTCTACGGTGGTTTAGCACCGGGAGAATGACCTCTTTTCAGGATGCGTGGCAGTCAGTTCTTCCCTATACCTTTTCCCTTGCCCTCCCCCTCCTGCACTCCACAATCCGCCGGAAATCGGCAGTGAACGAATACAAAGTGGTTCTAACTGATCGCATATAGGATCGCACTCACTGCGGAAAGTGAGCTGATGCGATGCCTTGCCCAAAAGGAGCCGACCTTTGCTGAAATATCACACTTTCTATCGGAGTCAGTTAACGCCGCGCACACTTCTCTGGTCTTACTGCACCAAAAGTCAACCTAACACAATGCCCTTGCCGATAGATTTCGCACTATATGCCAGAATGCCATTCTGCTCGATTTCGATACTGCCCGCGACACTGATGTCGAGGGTCGTTTGTGGGATGCGCATTTGAAAGTGAACAACCGGTTCCGCAAGTTACTCTCTCGTGTGAGTGTGGGTAGATGGGATGTGGGATACGCAATAAAGTTCTTGAGCTGACCGGTACGACTATAATAGTATCGCGAGGAGAATGCAAAGAAGAAACCGGTGGAGAGACGGAAGCTCGAGAAGCATTACTTAGACTTCATCAAGTCTAGTCAGCGATTCTACCGCGGCTATATCCAGCATCTCTCCTCGCATTTTGGCGGTGTTGGTGAGCTGGAGAAAGTAACGCGCAAGTTCAATTTTGAGAGTAAGCACCTTTTACCCTGCATCCTCGCGTGTCCCGCGCACAGCATCGGGATTAATTCGAGGACCCTTTTCCAGACTCGTCCGCGCAACACCCGGTACCTGTAACCCCCGATTTGCGCAAGCGTATTCTGCAATCCTGCCATGCGACTCTCATACGACTTGGCGACCTTTCACGTTACCGGGAAACTGAACTCGTTGGCAAGGATCGCAATTGGGGCCCCGCAATCGGATACTATGATCTAGCATCCGTGATATACCCCGTCTCCGGCGCATCGCATAACCAATTGGCCGTTATTGCCCTTGCCGATGGCAACCATTTTCGAGCGACCTATCACCTATACAGGGCACTTTCCACCCAGAACCCGCACCCTTCAGCTAAGGGTAACCTTGAAATCGAGTTTAAAAAGGTCATGAATTTATGGACTAAGAGGGAGCTGATACGCCCCGAAGATGCCGGAATTCCGGGCAGAGCTCTCGCGCCCTGGTTCGTTTATCTTCATGCAAAATGTTATAAGGGCGAGGATTTTCCAGAGCATGACGAGCTGGAGAGCGAGGTGATGAGCCAGCTTGCAGTTGAGACTCGTGAACGATCCCTTGAGGGGACCCTCCAGAAATTCTGTCTAGTCAATATTGCCGCGGAAGATTTTGCCAGAGCTCGATCAGAAGAAGAATCAGTCTCCAGTGCCCGTTTATTTTTCCAGCGAATCAATGTGAAGACCTTTTTCACCTTGTTACAAATCCTACTCGTTGAACTTGAGCGATTCGCAGCTGAAGATTCGAGTAATAGCAGCAAAGAGACTGTCAGGAATGGACACGACAAAATCACCGTGGTTGCGCGCCGGATTCTTCCAGCCTTGAGGCACTACAGCTCTTGGCTGCTTGTCGCTAGTGACTTTCTTATTGCACAAAAGGAAGAAAAGGACTCGGCACTGTCAATCCAGATTCAAGAATTCTGGAAGATATATGCTGGAACTCTTACGCTTCTCGCGTCTACTTTTGATGTCGCACAGCTCCCTGAAATCGACTATCTTCTTGAAGATGACGAGGAGAGTCTCGGGTTTGTGCCTTTAGACCAGGCGGCTACGTCTCGTCGGTATATCGGTACAGACGGGCAGCTCAAACCCAGGATGAATGACCCAGGTATCGAGAGAAGTCATCCAAACATGGAAATGCTATACAGAATTCGCGAGTTCGTCATAGATGGCCTTGACCTGGTCGTGGGCAACAAAATTCCCATTGCACTGATTGATGACGAGGACAAGAAAACGTTCCTCTATCGTGAGGACGGACTGCCGGCTCAGTTTTTCTCGAGTCCACATGGGCACCAGCAGACTCTACCGACTCCGACTATTGGACGAGAGGATATTCCTCCTGCGACCCTAGATTCGAATTCTGTCGCCGAGGCCCGCAGCGCATTTGGTGGATCTCAATCCGCATCAGCATCTATGTCGGCAAATATGAATCGTATCGTTGAGGGTGTAGAGCGGTTGGTTGAATCCGATACATATGAAAATGCGCCTAATGATTGGGGCCATTATCCGTTCTCAAATGAGCCCCGGGACATTCGTACGCCTTCAGCTGCCATGGGATCTAGCATAAATGGATTTGCCTTCGATCAACCTACGCCTCAACTCGGAACTCCCATTTCACCACCTGGGCTCGGTCCCCCGAATCCTGGTGCAACAGAGTCACTTCATGCATCGATTTCCCAGTCCTACTCGCCTCTTGCATCTGTACCTGGCATGCCCAGTATCTGGAATACCGCATCTGCCCCAGCCCCACTCAGAGAGAATGCATCTCCTCGCACGCCCCCTGGGCTGGGCCAACAACCCCAAATGCACCCAATGGCTCCTCCAAATGCCATCATGTCCGAACGATCTCCTTCCCAAGGACAGATTGGGAGTGACTTCCTCAGACAAAGCATGATGGGCCAGACCCAGTCCTCTGGCTTCTTTGATCCAGCTGGATCAGTGCCTTCTTCCTGGATCCCGCCGACCAATCTATCCACGGCACTACCTCAGTCTATTCCGGATTCCTGGGATAAGAGTAACTTAGGTAGAATGAGCTACGGCTCGTATCAAAGTCATCCTATGTCAAGCGGAATGCCAAATCAAACCTGGGCCAACGAGGCCTTCATCGGTAGCGGTCTTCCAGCAAGCGGAAGTCCCTTTAGCTCGGGCTTTGGGGACCACCGCAAATCCAGTGCTCAGCTTGGAGCCGTTGGACAGACTCCGCCATGCGGACAAGGAGGCTGATCAGCGAGTCTATCAGCTACAGTGCAAATTCTATACAAAATGTCTCTGCGTGATGCAACCATGAACCAGCTACCTGAGCGAAAATTATCACATACCCCCGGTACACAGCTAGAATGCCCCAGCCACTCTGAGTCTTATATATCGATCTCCCGATCATGAATATGCACATGCATATGGATATGGGAAGGATAGAAGGAAAGCTGGATCGGCTAATATCTCATTTTGCATTCCGGGCAAGAGAATGGGCTCTAGCTGTCACTGATGACTCTGGGTATTCTTTTATCCCAGTAACATGTACAATCTCATGATCCGTTGGAGATTAGTCTAGGGTATGTGATCCTTCTCGAGACTCCCCGGTCTGGCAATTATCTCTCGGTCAATGTACCTCTCCTCGCAATTTTATTTTCTCGGGGAAAACTCGATCTACGCGTTCAACACGCTTTATAGTTATAGTCAAGAACCTGGAAAGTTGAGCCCGCGTCTTCCCATGCGTCTTCCCATAACTCTCCCCTTTTACCTTCAAGGATAACGTTAATGCAATTTATTTTCTTTTGGTTTTGACTTGTGCGAGAAGGATGTTTGTCATTTTTGATTAATGTGTTTTTTCTTTTTCGCTTTCTTTGTTCTTTCTCGATAGCCTACTTTACGTGGAATTATGATTGTGGTCGACTGGATTGGCTGAGTATGTGGCGGACAGAATACGAAAATTTATGTGATAGTATGACAGAAGTAAGAGCTGTTTTATTTATATGTAAATCATTATCGATTTGTTGTTGAGAACAGGGTCAATGCAAGACCCTTCGTTTCTCTACCCAAGGATTCATTTCCATTCCATGCGAGGGCACATTGATCATGTTGAACGGTAGAAGCAGGATGAATGGAGAAGGGTCCAAGGGTAGGATTTACAGATGATGGAGGTGTAGGATCCCATTCACATAAATTGCTTTGAAATCAGGCCGACGAGTCCGGAGGTGGCTCAACTTGGGCTATTGCAAGGTGATCACGCTCACTGTCGACAGTCGTATACGTTGAGTGTGTCGTAGAAAAGATCATGAAAATGCTCGAGGAAAAGTTGAGAAGGTTGACATGAGGAATGAAGCCTCGAGGGCCTTAATATTGCGACGTTAAGTCGTTATATAGGAACAAGAAAAAGAAAATTGGGTATAGAGGGTTGAATCATCCAGGGTTGAAAGACGCATCTTCAGCTAAAATGCGCCGAGACCTTCCGCATTTGGGAGATCTATGTGTTGAAAAACTTCATTCAAATCTATTCTTTTGATGTTGCGAAAGCGTCATTGCTTAAGAGCGGGAGTAGGTCTGCTTGGGGAAGGGGAAGCTAAATGTGGATATTAGCATTAATTGTCATTCATGTCAGGATAACCACAAGGGAGAACTCACGAAGGACCAAGCTCCTGGATGCTCTTGCTGGCCAGCCACTGGCCCATGTCAATGCTCTCCTCAAGAGACTTTCCAGAGACAACACCGGCGCAGAAACCACCGGCGAAGGCGTCACTGTTGATGAAAATGTCAGTGAGTGATATTTGGATTCAGGGAAGGGCAAAACTCACCCGGCACCGTTAGTGTCGTTGATGGCATCCTTGGAAATCTCGTGAACGTTGAACTGCTTGACCTCAACCTTGCCGTCGGCGGAAGCGATGCCGACAACAGTGGGCTCAGTACCCTGGGTGACAATGGCAACACGGGGGCGCTGGGTGTTCTTCTTGGGGAGCAGAGCAAGCTTCTTAGCGATCTCAACAACGTCCTCGGTGCCCCACTCGTGGCTGGCAGCGTAGGCACGAGCCTCGGTCTCGTTACAGAATGTGTAATCGGTGTAGGGCAGAACGGTATCCAGCTGCTCCTTGAAGAACTGGGGGATGAAGGGAGCGGAGAGAGAGAGCATGAAGACCTACTGGCGTGTGAATGATTGTTTCAGATCACGGCACAGGTTGAAGTGTACATACCTTGTTCTTAGCAGCAGCCTCCTGGCCGAGAGCCTCAATGGCGGGAACACAGACAGTCAGGTGGTAGCCACCGACGTAGTAGAACTGAGCCTTCTCAACAAGAGACCAGATGTGGGGCTGCTTCAAGTGCTCAATCTTGTACTCGTTGGCAGCAGCAAGGTGAGTGCACATGCTGCGGTTGTGGCCAGTGATAACAACACCACACTTTCCAGTGGGCTGGGTCTCATCGACGCGGTACTCAGTGTGGACACCGGCCTCCTCGCAAGTCTTCTTGAGGATGTCACCGTACTTGTCCTTACCAACACAGCCAATGTACATAACGGAGTTCTCGGGCAGCATGTACTATCAAATCCGTTAGCATGTCCAACATGACTTACAATCCTTAGATTTAGAATTGTTGCTTACCTGGGCACCACGAGCGGTGTTCTGAGCGGCACCACCGGGGATCAGCTTAGCATCCCGGGCAAGTAGGTCCTCATAGATACCCATGTGCTTCTCCTCGGCAAGGATAGCATCGTTGTCCTTGAGACCATACTTCTCAAGGAGAGCGGCATCACTAGGGAAAACATGACATGTCAGCAATCAACATCTATAAGGCCTGATAGGACCATTGGATAAGTTCTGTCTTACCCACGAGCCTGGATGTCTAGAGACAAGTTAGTAAACGAATTCAATCTAGAAGATGAAACGACACATACCAAGGAGAGGGTTCTCCAGAGCTAGAAGAGGGTAACCTTGGGGAGCAGCCATTTTGACGAAATTGAAGAATCAAAGTCAACTGAGGGGAAGGGAAAAGAAGAAGACCCCCAAGTGGGCTGGAGGGGCTTACTGTTTCTGCCGGGCGGAAAAGGTGGTCTGAAGTAAACCATGTGGGCACCTGCGCAACCTCAACTTCGGGAAACCATAACATTCAATTCAGACTTGATATCGATTAGCGCACCACAATGACCGACCCTGCATTGGAGATTTCCGAGGCCATTCAGGCAGGGCATATTCGCTCAACTCCTTCTCCAACTCACGATATCAACCCATCCACCGCTGCCTCGGAGAAACAGCCTGTAGTCGAGGCCCCGGCCTCCGAAGCCGGAAGTCTCCCGTCGGACTTTGTCGATTCTCATCGAGTGATTCGACCTGTTCGTCGCCGTCAAACGCTTCCACCACTGCCGGATCTTCGCTTCGAGCAGAGCTATCTCGCCAGCATCAAGGATGCCGATACTTGGGGCCGCGTGGCGTGGATCACTGTGAGAGACCAGGTACGATCCCATGCGGAGAAATGATAACCATTGTTCTTTAAGGGGAGCATTTCACTCATACAATTATTTTATATAGCTTCTCCTCCCTCTCATCCAAGGAACAGTCTGGACTCTTGCGCTCTCCGGATGGCGTTTCTGGAACCGCAACGCCTCCTTAAGTGGACAAACCCTCGGAAGCCGAATCCGCAGATGGTGGTACGAGGTCAATAACTGGAAACTACCCCCTATGAAATGGTCCAAGGACCCAAAATTGGCTGAGCAAGTCGGAAATGTGAGCTGAATTCCTTCCTACCTCTGTTTCAGAGACATCGCGTTATAGTAGAAGTAACTAACGGTACCGGAGTTCTTGCAGTTCTATGAGGCTCAGTTTTCCAACGCAGGGGCAGATTGATTTTGTCATGGCATTGGCTTGGTAGCATGGCTATGACCTTGATCGATTACTGCCTGCTCCATTAGCATCACACAGGCGTTTGGTATTCTCTTGATTTATGGCTTAGTGGATTAAGCCTCTGTTCGATATCCCACCTTCTAGACTGGTTCTTCTTTCTTGATCTTTGATCAAAACCGCGTGTACTTTTCCTTACCTCTGAATCAGTTGCACATATACTCTCTTGGTTTATCTAGTAATGAATCTACAAAGGCTGCCGTTTCAAAGAGAGTTGGCGTTTCTTTTAATTAAAATCCTTTTATGTATATCTACAGTCCAGAAAGAAGCTACCAATCCGGATCCTACATAGCAAACTCCGGTTCCAACCCCATACCCAAGTAAGAAAAGTTTTCTGCTTCTAAGCCAAACAGCGTACATGGCCTTAATTGGCCGATTTCGAGCTTTGATGCGGTTGTGTTTGGGGCAATTGGACTCCAGTTTGGTCCCCGGTTCCAAAGGCAGGGCCTCTTGAGTCACCAAATTCACCTACATTGGTAGGCTTGGGCGGATCTGCTGGTGCGGGAGATGGAATCTCTTGAGTCGATGGTCCAGTCGAAGCCGGCACGGCTTGTGCTGCCAAAGGAGCAGACTGGGGTACAGGTGCGGGTGGAACGAAAGAGGGTACTTCGACCGTCTGCTCTGGTTTCGATGGCTCTGGCGGGTTGACCATGGACTCTGGGGCATAACTTCGACGAGATTGTGGTTCGGGGGCTGACGATGTCACCGGTATTTCGACTCCGGTCATTTCATGTGGCTTAACATGCTCGGCAGGCGGGGGCTTATCAACTGGAGCAGGAACAGATGGCCCTTTACCTTTGCCATACCGAAGTTGGACAACAAGACTGGGCGGCTCCCCGTTCGCAATTGATTCGTCGCCACTTGCTTCGTCCCCTTCGTCGTCTCCTTCCATATCATTGTCATCATCATCTCCACCTTTCCAATCATTGCCGCTCTCGTTTCCACTCGATGCAGCCTCTGATTCGTCTTCAAGGTCATCGACCCCATAACCGGAGTACCCATTGGGATGTATAGAGATACGAGCTCGCTGCGGTCTCGTCTGATCTTCAGCCTCTTCCTCATAGTCTTCGTGCTGACCCGCAAGCAGAGCCTCTCCATAAAGTCCTCCTGCACGAGACCGAATTTGCCGTCCGCTCGCCGTAAATCGAGGCCGAGAAGGTTCGGCAGGTGTTACTGTTGTAGAAGTGTTTCGAGCAGATCGCCTAGAGGGCCCTTCGTCTGAGAGAAATTCTTCATCGTCGGAGTATGTATATTTCAGCTTCTTCCCACGAGTTCGGCCTTCATACATAGAGAATCCGGGCTCTGGGCGAGAAAATGCAGCTTTACGTGCAATGCGATAGTCGCGACGTTTGCGTTTCTAGAGAGCATTGTTAGAAAAGTTCCGTGATATGTTCCAGTAGATTTTCCTACCTCTTCTGACGCTTCGAATCGGGGAATCGCGCTGCGAATCCTCTCACTGAGCTTTTTGGAGTTTGTACCCTTCTCTTCCTGCAACTTATCGGCCATTGCTTGCAATTCTGGAATGTCACCGGCAACACTCCACCAAGTAACATGTTTAAGTGCCGGGTTGCTTTCCCGGTATAGTCTGAAATGAGTATCATCCTTGCCCTCAATCAACCAGTATCGGCGTTTCAAACTATCACGACCCCACGGTTGAACTGCTAAAGGTTGATTGAGGTCATCATCGTGGCGCGCTTGTTTATATGACTCTTTTAGTCGAGCTTGAATGGCCTCGGATGACGAGAGGGACCAGAGTGCCAAGGATCTCAAAAGCTCAATCTAGTGAAAATGTCAGATCAGAATTAAAGTCCAAGCCTTGAGTTGGTGGAATGACGGCATACACGTTCTTCCGGCAACATGGTCGCAAAGGTGCGACCTCCCGAGAGGGGGCTCTTGCCTGCCCATAGCTTGGGCCACTGCGACTGATGCGTTTGGATTGCCTCCTCCAATGGCCGGGTATAGTGATTCCGCCTGTATTGATGAAAATAACAAATTAGCACTGTTTTTGTTGCCAATTGTCGAACGACGGCCTCAAGCGCATCTCTTGCAGGTCGTGGGCGCGGAAATCAATGTATTGGGCGGGGACCATACTCAACATCCTTCTTGCGGTTCAAAACGAGACCCAGCAATGCGCAAAGAAGTCGCTCGATGTATTCTCCAGGCGGGCTATCTACAGCTCCTCGCTCAATATCTTGTGGCCCGTAATGCGGCAGTGCTTTAGGGAAGGCTTCATCGAACCGCGCGCGGAACATCACGATGAACTAAATATTGCGACATCTTAGCGAACATGTCTTCAGATGTGATAGACGCGTCTTCGACGTGTCCATTGGTGTAAATGGGGCATTAGATCCCCCACGCCAGCTGCTAACTTACTGCGATGCCTGGATTGTCCGCGATCACGTATTCATGTGGTGGTGATGGCTCTCGTTTGGGTGGCGGAGTTGAAGACTCCTTCTTGAAGTATTTAGCGATGCCGGTCGGTTCATCGACCTCCATTGCGGTCTCATCATCGGTTGGAGGCGCCGAAGATAAAGATGAGGAGTCGGAGTCTGAAGGCGACATGTTTGATGTGGTGGTTAGGTGATGCGAAGGTCGAAGTTGGGAAGATCGCGCAGCAGGCCGTCACGTCGGTAATGAACTCCTCCTGCCCAGCACCCGCAGGACAATATCATTGATTGAATGGGGTTTATTCAACGCGTAAAATTATAGTGGTTTGTATTGTGATTACTTTAGTTCTTTCATTTATTTTAGAGAGTTGACTGGATATTGACTAGAAATTACAAGGTTTCGAAAATTAAGCAGTGCTTGAATTGGAATCCAGTTATAGTACCGAGAAGCTGAAGAGCTATATGGTTTTACAATGGTTTTATGCTATACTATGCTTGAGTAGTAGTTCCAATAAGCACCTCAAAAGACAACTCTCTTTTTAATTCTGATGGTCTATATGCGGTAGTATTAGTTAGTATATATTCTATACTACATATGGCTGCATGTAGGCCAAGTACAATCCAATGTACATAGTAGCACCAAGTTATTTATGAATCCTCACTTTTCTGATATTCACAAATTAGTAGGTTTCAACATTGCTTAAGCTTGATGAAAGATGAAAAAAATAAAAATAAAAATTAAATCTCTCCTTCAAAGTGTAAAGAACTCTGCACTCTTCACATGCACAGCTTTTTTCTTCCAAGACCTTGACTAGCAGAAGAGTACTCCATTTGAGACGATCTCCGCAAGCCAACCACGTCGGTCACAGCGTCAGGGCTACGGCAGCAGTCACGTGGTGATTAGATCAGCTGGTCACCCCAGGTTATACTGTACATAGAGAAGCAGGGCACAATCCTCCAGAGTTCATTTAGTACAATGTATGTTTGAAAAAATAAATCAATAAGTATATTACGATATACCTAGTTTATTTGAGAATATTTTCACCAATAACTCTAGATACAGTCCCTGGAACAATAGAGAATTCCCCCGTCGGGCTCGCTTGCATGGCTAGGATGCTGAGGTAATGCACCATCCACTAAACCCAATTCGGCTAGGTTAGCGACCGCACCCTAAAGCCCACACAGTCCCATTCTCCGACGATTTCTCATCCTCCCAACGACAAGCCCATCTTCAATTCGAGGTACGACCTTTTCCCCTCCACACGACTCCGTCAACGCCGGATTTCGACTGTCGACTCCTTGATACTAATTATCTCCTACAGACAGTCGCCATGGGTCGCGTTATCCGCAACCAGAGGAAGGGCCGTGGCTCCATTTTCAGTGAGTTCGACCGCAACAATCTACCCAGCCCAAATCCAATCCAATCCAATCCATAATGCGCACGGTTTTTCTTTCGTCGGTACTGCACACAGCAGCTGGGAGAATTGGAAGCGACAAGATACACACAGATTCTTTACAATCATTTTTTGCTGCGAAATACGGGAACTGGAATACTGATCTTGAATTTTTCTTCTCTTTACAGCGGCTCACACCCGTCTGAACAAGGCTCCCGCCCAGTTCCGTACCCTCGACTTCGCTGAGCGTCACGGATACACCCGTGGTGTTGTCAAGGAGATCATCCACGATGCCGGCCGTGGTGCTCCCCTCGCCAAGGTCCAGTTCCGCCACCCCTACAAGTTCAAGATGGTGACCGAGACTTTCATCGCCAACGAGGGCATGTACACCGGCCAGTTCATCTACGCCGGTAAGAACGCTCAGCTCACCGTCGGCAACGTTCTGCCCCTCGCCTCCATGCCCGAGGGTACCGTCATCTCCAACGTTGAGGAGAAGTCCGGTGACCGTGGTGCGCTTGGCCGTACCTCCGGTAACTACGTTACCGTCATTGGCCACAACCCCGAGGACGGCAAGACCCGTGTCAAGCTTCCCTCCGGTGCCAAGAAGGTCATCAAGAACACCGCCCGTGGTATGGTTGGTATCGTCGCCGGTGGTGGTCGTACCGACAAGCCCCTGCTCAAGGCTTCCCGCGCCAAGCACAAGTTCGCCGTCAAGCGCAACTCTTGGCCCAAGACTCGTGGTGTTGCCATGAACCCCGTTGATCACGTAAGTCATCATTTATCCGAGGATTTGAATCATTTGCAGTACTCTGACCTGTCTCTTCTCTACAGCCTCACGGTGGTGGTAACCACCAGCATATCGGTAAGGCCTCTACCATCTCCCGCTACGCCGCCCAGGGTCAAAAGGCCGGTCTCATTGCTGCCCGGAGAACCGGTCTGCTCCGTGGTACCCAGAAGACCAAGGATTAAGCGTGATATTACGTGGAGTTTTCTTTGTGACGGGTTGAAAATGGACTTCTGCTATGAGACATATGTACTTAGGCGAGTGCGGATAAGCGTCCCATGCGCCCTTAGCGAATTAAGGTTGTGGCCACCATCCTTTTCTTTTTATTAAATCAAAAAAGGGTGATGGAATGGGGTCCGAGGCTGGCCTCAAGTCAAGGCAGAACGGAAAAGTCAAAAATGCCCCTTGGGGTTTTGGAAATGATACACCTTTGAAATTCATCTGTCCTTGGTCACCTGTAGAAGTAGTAGCCTGCTGCAATTTGAATGTATACTGCACTAGTGTAGTAGGACATCGTATGAGAAGTTCTGCACTTGGAAGTTCACACTTATGCATCAAATTGATGTCATTTTTTGATCAGAATGATATTGATTGCACTGCTATTAATATCTTGAAGATGCACATAGATCTTGGTATCTAACTAATCCTTGGATGGGCGATATCTGGAGGTTGGGAACTTTCTTCATTCCTACCTTGAAAGGTTTTCTTCTATATTTCAATTTGAGCAGATACCCGGAGTGTACTTAACTACCAGTAGTGTAGCATTTAACTTGAGTTAGAGTCCCAATGGGCTCCAAACTACATGATGTAACTCGAGCGTACACTCGTGTAGTCGTTGTGGGATCTGCATTCACTGGTATTTTCTCCAGGGCTTTGACGATCTAGATATTACGGAGTTAGCAGACACCACCTAGTGTCTGATAGGTATTTGCTAACTTGAGATAGTCATAGTAGTATACTAATATTGGAATATTGGCTTATCCAACGTGATGTGAGTTGTTCTCGGGTGATATTGAGTAGGAGTTGTGGTACACGCTAGGTATATATCTACCGAGATATATAGGTCTGGAATGGGCTCAAGGTCATTGAAAGGTCTGCAACTTGAAGTAGAATTTGATGAATTCTCAATTAAAACCCTAATTTTACACAGGTAATGATATTGAATATTTCTTGTATAGTCTAAAGCATTTAAATCCTTCCTTTGACAATCAATCTTGAATTAACTGATCGTAACTGATCGCGACGAATTGTATCAAACCCTGGAATGCGGCCGCTGATTGGTCACATTGAGATCAAGAGCCAACAAGCTTTTGGTGCGCCCGTACTCCAGAGTATTTCATTCTTCAATCTGCTACAACGTAGCATGATGTCCTCGATCCCTTTCGAGACCAATATCTTTCAATCATGGCACATCTCATGAAGAACCAACAGAAGATCCCCCGCCTCAACCGACCAAATGAGGTCCTCACCTCCGCACAACGATGGCAAGCCGTAGTAAATCGTGACGCCACAGTCGACAGTTTCGTCTACGCAGTCCTAACAACAAAAATCTACTGTCGCCCCTCATGTTCAGCCCGACTAGCCCGACGAGCGAACGTAAAATTCTACAACACCCCACCAGAAGCCGAGAATGCCGGATTCCGACCCTGTAAGCGCTGCCAACCACAATCAGGACGAACAGCGGCTCAAAGTAATCCACAAACGGCCATTATCTACAAAGCATGCGAACAGATTCGCGAGGAGCTTGCAGCAGGGCTGAAACCGAGTCTTCAGGGGTTAGCGACTCGGGCTGGTCTTACGTCGAGTCATTTTCATCGTGTCTTTAAGAAACATACTGGCGTCACGCCTGGACAATATGCTAGTGGTCTTCTAGTAAGCACCAGCACTAGCACCGCGACCACGCGGCCCTCGTCCGAGTCGTCGACTTCTGATACATTGTCTGAAATTGAAACACCATCAGACGGGTCTTGGATGGAGGAGGGGTTGTTGATGATGAAAGAGCCGAATTTAGATCTAGGGGATGGTGTTTTAGGAGGCCCGATGGCTGGTCTATCGGCGGTTGAGACTAGTGTTGGGGGGAATTTTACATCCCCTTCTTCTATTGACAGGGATTCTAGTTGGGAGGAGTGGAATGAGTTTGATGTTTTGTTGGCAGCTGAGTCGGGGGAGATTTCATCGCTCGATTCAATGTCGATCGACCCCCGCGTGCTCTCGGTTTAAATGAGGGTCCGGGTGTACTCAGTAATATGGGGTACACAGTTATTTGACTATTTAGTTACTTTACGTGGAGTACAAATATGGCATTTGGACTTCATTCAAGTTGATTATCCTTGATTGGTTGAGGAGATAGCCCAGCCAATCGCCTTGATGAGACATGATTTACTGTACAGTAGTTTTCGAATTCAGTTTGACCTCTCTCTCTCTCTCGACTTGATTCCAGGAAAATAAATCCTAAATATGCGAGTTCTGATTGGGCATTGTCTCCAGCACATTGACCCCTAGACCGCTTTCTACAAGAGTTGATGTATTTTACAATACGTCCTCAGTACTATATCTGGTGTATTTTACACGAAATTAACATACAGTAGTTTTCGAAATCAATAAAACGTCCACACTCTTGTACGGAGTACTTCTTTCTCTTATTCAAGAAATATTTCAATAGCCCAGTCTTGATTTCAAGTACAAATCGCAAGGCCAACGAGTGTGCTCATGACGTTGGTTCATGGCTGCATGAACCAGCGATTGAACCCAGATTTGCTTGACGCAAAGTAATCTGGGAGCTAAAGCCTATTTGGTTTCAAATTAACGTTAGTTAACTAGTGTAACCTTGATGAGGTCATCAGCTCTGCAAGTCGGCTGACGCTAAAGCTAGATAGTTTGCCGGCAAGTTCCTATACCTAACTCTCATAAACGGTGCTTAATCTAGACCTGGCCATATAAATCAGAGGGGTTTTTATGTATGATTACCATGGTTTTCTAATATGGTCTGACCTTCGGCGAGAGTAATTGGTTCCGGAGTATGACCTCATTCAGCATCTTGAAAATGTATTTATTCTTTTGCCATCCCGAACAATTATTCCTCATAGCCTGTCTTGGAAAAATTTTGCTATTCCACCGTATCTAACTACCCCTATTAGTAGTTCCAAATGCCATTTGGCTCGCTCTCAGTATCCAATACGTCCATTCCACAGTACGCTCCTCCGTATCCCGTGGATGGCAGCGACTATACAAATGGAACTGTTCTCACTGTTACCTATCAAACATCGTTCCAATGTGTGCGCCATCTCGTGCCGGATATGCTAGAACTTGAGGACGAGCCACAGGTATCAGTGATGGTTTTGCAGCACAGAATGACCTCCTTCGGTCCATACAATGAGTATGTTCACTCAGTCAAAGTCAAATACAACGGCGATACGTTTGACTACTTCCTTTCACTCATACTGGACAATGACTCGCCAATTTTCTGTGGCCGCGAGCAATTCGGCTTCCCCAAGAAATTGGGGAACGTGTCGTTAGCGTTGAAAACTGGATCGACGGTCGTTCACGGTTACGTGGAGAGACCTGCAGGTCAAAAGATTGTTGAAGTTGATTTCCAGCCCGAACAGAAATTGAAGGGCACGGTTGAGAGCACGATCCAGGGATTAAATTTGCGAGTCATCCCCTCGGTGGTTTCGGATCAGCGTCCGTCCGTCAAGGAATTAGTTCCAGTAGACATCAGTATGGACGCAAGCGAAGTTTGGCAAGGCTCTGGTTCTATCTGCTTCCCAGAGCCATCAAGATTCGATCCAATGCATGAAGTCAAAGTTATTCGATACGGAACGGCGAACTTATTGCAGAATGCATCCCTTGCGATCCGCCTACCTACCAAGGTGTTCCAGCTATAATCGTAGTGTCGATGCTAGAAGCGCTATGTTATCATTTAGTCGAGAAAAAAAAATTGTTTACCCAGATGCTACAAAACACATTCCATGATAGAAAATAATAAGAACACCCTGATTCACAGCCTCCTAAGAAATACTCTCAGTTTGGGGGACATGATTGGAGATCACAGTACGTATTACCGTCTCCTTGGAGGAATTTTAGACTATCGGGCGCTACAGTACTAGATCAAGTCTTAAAAAGTATTATCTAGGAGCAATTATCGGTATTCATTCACGTCCAGTTGTCAGCTCAGTCCGTTATCTTCTTCCGAACATTTTACCTCCATACTCGGGCATGACAACGATACCGTCTCAATATCCGCCCACCAAACAGACGATCTTGGCAGGTCGCTAGATCTATCAAGCGGTTATAAGGATTCGATATATCATTACAGGCTTATTACAGTACATCCCAGGATATTGTATAGCCAATACTCCCAAAGTTCTGCCCAAATAAAAGAGCGGTGGCCCTAAACGGGATTAGCGCATTTCGGGTTTACATTCTGGGAATCAAGTCTAAAGAGTGAGAGGTCAAACTGATTTCAAAAACTACTGTAATGAAGGACGGAAATGAACAATCAAAATAATGTAGAGTAATTTTTGAGTAAGCTATGTTGTACTGTAGATTACTGTTACATTTGTAGATATTAACTAATGAGTAGTGAGTGACTTTACAGTATTATAGTTATTTACTCAAAAGTTAACTATATTCATGTACATACTTGTACAGTACTTCGTATACGTACACGGTACTCTCCCACAGGCAGCACAGATTCGCCAAGGGGAGCACGGCAGAGACAAAGTGCTGATTGCACCAACCTTGGAAAGTCAATGGATCAGATCGTCGTGGCTTTGGCATCGCCACCACCAAGTCCCCGGTAAGGGAGAGACTGAAACACCGAGGCAACCAGGGAAAGATGGCTAAGGGGGAGATCCTGGGAGATCGTTGAGAGGCTCCGTGCACGGCCGGGTGCATATGACCGTTGAAACGTGTTGAATGCGGATTTGTATCAAGTTGTATTGATCTGCATTTGTACAGTATTTTGTAGTATACAAGATTATGGAGAACAGTACAGTACAGTGGCGACCTTGAACAGGAAAGAAAGACACGACACTGTCTAGCATCTAATTATAATTAGAGCATGGGTGATCCGGGCAGCTTCCTGGACTTCCAATTGGAATGAGGCTGCTCCACCGTCGGCCCACCAACGCGTGTCACAGCTTTAGCCGCCGTCAAGCCTGGACTTTGTAAAACATGTGTTCGTTGTCTCAGGCTGGTATTAGTTAGGTCATGAGAGTGAAATTAGAATAACTTGTACTCTGGAATGAAGATGGGAAGAGGACTGAGATATAATCATTTGTCAATATTAATTACTGTATCAAATGCATGTACTGCTGTTATAAGTAGTTACATCCAGGTACAGTACAGTACAACCACAAGCCAGACGATGACATTCCCCACCGATCGACATCTTTCATTGTACATCTGCATGCAGTGAAACATATTGGGGAGGGAAAAAAGAGATTCCAGAATCTTTGGGTGGCGCCAATCAATTTGAAAGTTGCAAGTGGCTGGTCTCTTTTTTTCTATCGAGGGGCTTCCTTCCTGTTCATTTCCCTTTTCTTCTTCATCTTCTCCACTCCCCATCCTCCACCTCCCACCTCCCCTTGGGATTCAAGTCTATCGTTGACGACTGCGTTTCTACTCAAATCGCATTGCAATTCTTCTCTCGCTGGTTGCTTGATTTTGTCGTCTTTCTTCTGTTTCTATCCGTATACCCACCCTCTCGCAAATACAAACAACTGGTCATACCGATTTCATTCACCATGCATGTCAACAAGAGAATCGGACGCTTTAAGCAATGGGCTGGTGAGCGCATGGGCGGAGAAGTTAAGACAAATGCCACCGATGACTTTAAGGCGATGGAGACGGAAATGGGTGTCCGACATGAGGGTAAGAGAAACACCTTTTTTTTTTTGTGTAGATAGAAAAAATCGCTAATTCTGGGGCTACTACAGGCGTTGATCGCATTCATAAGTCCATGACCGCATATGTTAAAGCAATCTCAAAACGCAATGAGGGAGATGACAAAGAGAAGACTCTCCCCGTGGCCCACCTCGGTGGCAGCATGGTCAGCCACGGCGAGGATTTTGATGCGAACTCCGAATACGGACAGTGTCTGATCAGTATGCCACCGCAAAATCTTGGAATATGTTACGCAGGGTATTGACTGACCCATCCTAGTGTTTGGAAGAACCGAAGAGCGTATCGCACGCATCCAAGAGACCTACATCGGACAGGCGAATTCAAGCTGGCTTGAATCCCTTGAGAGATCCCTGACGCAAATGAAAGACTACCAGGTAAATGAATTCTGCGAAAGAGATGCATTATTGAACATGGAAGCTAACGGAAACTAGACTGCTCGGAAGAAGCTCGATAGCCGCAGGTTGGCTTATGATACGTCCCTTTCCAAGATGGAAAAGGCCAAGAAAGAGGATTTCCGCGTGGAAGAAGAGCTGCGCTCTCAGAAGGTAAAGTACGAGGAAGCAAGTGACGACGTGCTCCGCCGCATGCAGGACATCAAGGAAGCCGAAGTCGACAATGTTATGGATATGGGAACATTCCTGGATGCCCAGCTGGAGTACCATGATCGGTGTCGTGAAGCACTTCTACAGCTCAAGAACGAGTGGCCTGGAAAGTGAGTATTTTTCAATTGAGCTGGGTCTTGGAAAACAAATCTTGCTGACCCGCAACTAGCTCTAGTCAGGGGCCTCCACCAACTCGCCGGGCCACCCGGGCTCGTTCCAATACTGCTCACTCATACCAAGAACGGTATGACCCCGTGCAGGAAGAACTCGTGAGCGCCGTGGAGAGTCGGCCGCCAATCAGGTCTAGCAAAACTATTATGACTGAGGCACCCGCGCGGGAGCTTCATCCTAGTAATAGCTTCCCTCGACCAGTCCTCAATCGGACACCCACCTTTGAAGGACCTACGCAGCTCCGTCACGAGCAGGCACCCGTCGCATCACAATGGATCCAACGGACGACTAGTGATACCTTGGCAGGACAGCGAAATATACCCACTACCGCCACTAGCAATAGGCAGAATTTCAGTGCTGATCCATATGCCGACTCGGAGGAGGTTAGCTCGTATGGGCGGTCCAGCCCTGAACGCAGTTATGGAGCTCGGTCTAGCTCGCCAGCAACCTCACACGATAGTGTGGCATCTCGACGACCGAGCGCAACGGCGTTGAACGGGGGCACAATTACCAAGAAAGCCCCTCCACCACCACCTCCTTCTCGAGCAAAGAAACCCCCGCCGCCTCCTCCCCCTATGAAGCGGACGCTGGTCACAGCGACCAATGTATAGACTGTTTTGGATGGATGAGTTGAGTGAATGATGTATCTGAATAGTTTGCAGCGGGAGTTTGGGGGCCATGATGGGATTATCGTTATGTGTTTGAGTGATTCTGACACTAGTTGATATTTGTGACTATGCCGAGTCACCGTGAATATACCTCTTTGCGTATAATATTTCTTGATTGCGTATAACTATAGTACTCTGTAGTGTACAGTAGAACTGCAGTTCCTAAAGTAGTAAGAGATGCTGACTCATGGTCTCAGATCTGCGCAGCCCGCGTAGCTCCCTCAGGTGACAAGTCCCGTGACTTCCCTCCCGAAATTCTCACGCTTTCCTGTTGTTCTCTTCTGCCCAGCTGGTTTTCCCCGAGAAAGTTGAAGTCGCGCAACTTCCACCACTTCATTTCCATCCACTTTTGCCCCCAACTTCCGCCCTTTTCGCGTCAAGCCTTCACTTTCTTCCGCTTTCCCGCCTTTTTCGTGTTTTCCCTTCCGCCTTGGAGATTGTTCCCCCCTCTCCTCCCGTCCCCTTTCCACTCCATTCCACTTTGTCGTACCCGCCACCCCAGACTTCCCATCGATCGCATCTTCCGAGCTCCGACCACGGGCCCCAAAAAAACATCACGCTTCCATCGCCAAGAAGTTCCGACGAACCCTTCTTTCGTCGCCTCTACCTTCCGCCGGCCCTCCTCCGTCGCGCACTCACCCTACCTGGTCGCGCTTTGCACAATCCCCCCTTCTCTACAGGACGCGACCAAGCGTTTCTGAAGTGGAGCCTGTGATTCGCAGACGCTCGACCTCGACCACAATAAAAAAAAAGCGTCTCACTTCCCACGCGTTATCTTACCCACTTATGAATTGAAGTAATACGCGCATCAAATATGGCTTCGCTGCAGTCGGCGCCTTCGATGGCGCCCGGCAATATGAGTTTGCCGCCGAATCTGACCCAGCAGCATATCCAAGATGCTTTGCAGGTACATCCTCCTCTACCTTCCAAGCTCCCTGGTCATCAATTGTCCCAGCTTTATTGGATCGCATCTAACACTTTTTCGTCTATAGAAATTCAAGCAGCTTCAAGAACAGGGTGTCCCCCATGATAACCCCGAATACCTCAAATATCATAATCTCCTTGCCGCTGTCCAACGCCAGCAAATGTTCCAAAAACAAAAAATGGCAGCGCAACGCCAGCAGCAACAGCAGCACCAGCAACAGCAAATGCTCAATGGTGCTGCTCCTGCTCCTGCACCCGATGCTCCCATTAATGGTGCTCATGGTATGTGATATAATAACGCCGGTTTGGCTCACCCTGATCAATGCACTGCTAAACTCGCAACTCAATAGGACGGACTGCCTCTACATCCTCTATGACTGGTCCCACAAACGATGCGAATGCTGGTCGCAAGTCCGCCATGGTTGGAAGCGGAAGTTTTTCGCCTGAGCAACTCGCTATCCTACGTAACCAGATCTTTGCTTTCAAGAAGCTGTCCAAAAATGAACTCATTCCTCCCGCTCTTCGTCAGCAACTTTTCGCAGTGAAGAAGACCCAGACCCCTACCCCTACTCCGACCGAAAATGTTGCGGCCGCTGAGAAGATCGTCGAAAACGCCGACAAAGACACATCCGAAAAGCCTTCGGACCAAACAAACAACGATATCCTTACCAAGGAATGGTATGATAAATATGAAGTACCTGACAAGGTCTCAAATAAGATTTCGTACCGGGATCATGCTATCTTCAAGAAGCGCGGCCGTATCCCGGCGTTCTCTCCCACCTTCTTGGACCGTCTATCTATAGACGAGGACCGTGAAGTCGCACGCTTCAACCGAATGACCAGTCGCGCCAAGGCTATTCAAGAACTGCCTGTCAACATCGGTGTTTGGGACACTGAGAAGAGCGATGCTCCGAGTGGCGACTCCTCCGCTAACACCTCCCTCCTTATCGAATATAAATCCCTCAATCTATTTGAGCGGCAACGATTGCTTCGTGAGAAGCTTCGACGCGCAATTGCGCACGACCGGAACCAGGTGAACACTTCACAACAGCGTCGCATGAAGAGGCCTTCCCTTCGCGAAGCCCGCATTACCGAGAAGCTCGAGGCTCAACAGCGATCTGCCCGCGAGTCAAGAGAAAAGGAGAAGCAAAATGCTCAGTTACAGGCTCTTCTGCATCACCGCATGGTCCTTGTACATAACGCGGAAGCCGCCAGGACCCGTCTCGAGAAGTTGGGTCGTCACATGTCTCAGCATCATCAGTTCCAGGAGCGTGAAGAGCAGAAGCGTGTTGAGCGTACCGCTAAGCAGCGTCTCCAGGCCCTGAAGGCTAACGATGAAGAGACTTATATGAAACTGCTTGGACAAGCTAAGAACTCTCGTCTCGACCACCTTGTTGGCCAGACCAACAAGTGGATGCGCCAGCTCAAGGGTAGTGTCCGAGAGCAGCAAGGCCGCGGCAAAGCCGAAGAGGTCGAGGATGATGGATCTGGTGACGATGAGACCAACGACTATTATGAGGTGGCGCACACCGTCAAGGAAGAGGTCACTGAACAACCAAAGATTCTTGTTGGAGGTCAACTGAAGGAGTACCAATTGAAGGGTCTCCAGTGGATGATCTCCCTTTATAACAACAACTTGAACGGTATTCTTGCTGACGAGATGGGTCTCGGTAAAACTATCCAGACCATTAGTCTGATTACTTATATCATCGAGAAGAAGCAGAACAATGGTCCTTTCCTGGTCATTGTGCCTCTTAGTACATTGACCAATTGGAACGTCGAGTTTGACAAGTGGGCGCCCGCTGTCAGCAAGGTCGTTTATAAGGGTCCTCCAAATGCTCGCAAGCAGCAACAGCAGCAGATCCGATGGGGCAACTTCCAAGTTCTTTTGACAACTTACGAATATATCATCAAGGACCGACCTCTTCTCAGCAAGATTAAGTGGACTCACATGATCATTGACGAGGGTCACCGTATGAAGAACGCCAACTCGAAATTGAGCAGCACTTTGGCTCAATATTACACCAGTCGCTTCCGTTTGATCTTGACTGGTACACCGCTTCAAAACAACCTGCCAGAACTGTGGGCACTGCTCAATTTCGTTTTGCCGAAAATTTTCAAGTCTGTCAAGTCGTTTGACGAATGGTTCAACACACCGTTTGCCAATACCGGTGGTCAAGACCGCATTGATCTGACTGAAGAAGAACAGTTGCTTGTCATTCGTCGTTTGCATAAGGTCCTTCGTCCCTTCTTGCTCCGTCGTCTCAAGAAGGACGTCGAAAAGGACCTGCCAGACAAGCAAGAGCGTGTTATCAAGTGCCGCTTCTCCGCCCTGCAGGCTAAGCTGTACAAGCAGCTCGTTACTCACAACAAGATGGTTGTCAGTGATGGTAAGGGTGGTAAGACTGGTATGCGCGGTCTTAGCAACATGCTGATGCAGCTTCGAAAACTGTGCAACCACCCCTTCGTCTTTGAACCTGTGGAAGACCAAATGAACCCGACCCGCATGTCCAATGACCTTCTTTGGCGTACCGCAGGAAAGTTCGAATTGCTTGATCGTATTCTGCCCAAGTTCCGTGCCACCGGCCATCGAGTCCTTATGTTCTTCCAAATGACTCAGATTATGAACATCATGGAAGACTTCCTTCGTCTTCGTGGCCTGAAGTATCTCCGTTTGGATGGTGCGACCAAATCAGATGATCGATCAGATCTTTTGAAACTGTTCAACGCCCCTGACTCGGAATACTTCTGCTTCCTTCTCTCGACACGTGCTGGTGGTCTGGGTCTGAACTTGCAGTCCGCCGATACTGTTATCATTTACGACTCAGATTGGAATCCCCATCAAGATTTACAGGCCCAGGATCGTGCTCATCGTATTGGACAGAAGAACGAAGTTCGAATTTTACGATTGATCAGTTCCAACTCTGTCGAAGAGAAGATCCTGGAACGTGCACAGTTCAAGCTTGACATGGATGGCAAGGTTATTCAAGCCGGAAAGTTCGATAACAAGTCCACGAACGAAGAGCGAGATGCCCTTCTTCGCACACTTTTGGAGACGGCAGAGGCGGCAGACCAGATTGGAGAGCAAGATGAAATGGACGATGACGACTTGAACGAAATCATGGCTCGTTCTGAAGGAGAATTGGCCGTTTTCCAAAACATAGACAAAGAACGAGCGCTGACCGACGGATATGGGCCCAATGGCCGTTACCCTCGTTTGATGTGCGAAGAGGAATTGCCCGACATCTATATGCAAGAAGATAACCCTGTTCAAGAGCCAACTGAGACGGAAGTATACGGTCGCGGAGCTCGTGAGCGCAAGATTACACGATATGACGACGGTTTGTCTGAGCTTCAGTTCCTAAGAGCGGTGGATGCCATGGAAGGTGGCGAGGAAGATGCTCCTACTTTAGAAGAGGTCGTCGAGGAAAATGCTCGTCGAGCCGCTGAAAAACTGGCAAACAAAGAGAAGAGAAAGAAGAGAGCGTCGGGCATCGTTGAATCGTCTCCTGACCCTTCGATCGAGGAATCGGAGACACCAAAGAAGAAGCGTCGCCGAGGACCCCCGCCCAAACGCAAGGCTGAAGAGGTTGTCGAAGAAACCCCGCAACCCAAACGCAAGCGTGGTCGCCAACCAAAGATCCCGGACACCCTCAGCAGTGCTGACCGTGCGACCCTGAACCGAATCGTTAATAGCGTCATGCAGTCACTCAAAGAGATGGAGCAGGAAATACCTGCCGAATCATCTGATAGTGAAGAAGGTCCAATGGTGCGGGCAATCATCGACCCCTTCATGAAGCCTCCGCCACGCTCGCAATACCCCGATTATTACATGATCATCAAGAATCCGATTGCAGTAGAAACGATTGAGAAGAAAATCAAGCGGGATGACTACCAAAGTTTGAAGGAGTTCCGGGACGACATTCATCTACTTTGCCAGAATGCCAGAACTTACAACGAAGACGGCAGTCTCTTGTTCCAGGATGCCAATGACATTGAAGTGAGTATTCCTCCAGAGTCAAATTTGAATTTCCTATCTAACCATTGAAACAGGAAAAATGTGTGATGGAGTTGAAGAAATTAACAGAAGGCCATCCCGAGTTTGCAAACTTCGATGATCCTGCTTCTGTTACCGGTGATGGACAGTCAACTGGTGTTGCTTCTGGCGCCGATACTCCATTGACTGCGAGCACATCTGGTCAACCGAAGATTAAACTCACCTTCAACAACTCCAATTTCGATGGCGCCAGCACCGGCAACGGAACCGATCCTGACGCCGACGAAGAATGATGAGTTGCTATGTTTCTAGACTCCATTCCGACCTTCCCTCCGCTGCCCACCTTCTTTCATGCCTCATATGCTAGCCATGTTTTGATTTCTTCTTCCTCTTTTTTTTTGCCCACCATGGAGTTCCTTTTCTTTTCTTTCTATTTTTGACATCAAGAGATTTTAGTATTTTGATTGCCTTGCAGTCTGGAAGGGGCGTTTCCACGAGTATCAGGTTTGGATGAATCCGGAAAAAGGATGTGCAAAGGGTGGGAGCCTGTGTTTTTCTCAGAGCAGCGTCTCATCGTGGGGGTTCCTGTAGGCTGGATGACCTTCTAGATATCAGCCAGGGATGCGCCCTCAATATGTTTCAAATATGTACCTTTAGTCACTCGGATACGGGATTCAATATATTGGATCAAAATTCAATTTTCATGCTTTTCCTTTTGCTTTAGCATCTGCCTCTGCTTCTACCAATGGGCATGGGGTTCTCAAGCATACCACGTAGTTGCAAGTGGGTCAACTGCAACAAGCAATGCCGTTGCAGATGCCCTTCGTTCACCGAGTTTTGTGCTGCAGATGAGCACCACAATTCATATAAAAGGGTGTATACCCCGCGTTTTCACAAAAGAACAAACTTTTACACTATACTCACTACATAATCTACTCACAATGTCCACAAACAGGGATTTAGCAGGAAAAGTCGCCATCGGTATGTATAGTCACCACCAACCAACCCTATCAGATCAACCCTCCCAAACCAAAACCTCATACTAAGAAAATTCTTAAAAAAAAGTCACCGGTTCAAGCCGCGGTATCGGCGCCTCAATAATCCTAAAATTCGCATCTAGAGGCGCAAACGTGGCAATAAATTATATAAACTCCAAAGAAGCCGCCGAATCAGTCGCAACTGAAGCCCGTACCCACGGTGTCCGCGCCATAACCCTCAAAGCAGACGTATCCAATGAAAACGAAGTACCCGCGATGTTCGAGACCTTAATGAAAGAATTTGGTCGTTTGGATATCGTCGTGAGCAACTCGGGTATTGAGCATTTCGGGTCCTTGACGCAGGTGACGGGTTCGGATATCGATGCTGTTTTCGCGGTTAATGTTAAAGGGCAGTATTTTGTTGCTCAGCAGGCTTTTAAGTATATGGAGGATTTTGGGAGAGTTATGTTGACTTCTTCGATTTCTGCGGTTAAGGTGAGTACTACTCGTTACCAATGAGCTAGTTGTTTGATTTCACACTGTATTGCTTTGATATTCCTATTCTGGCTATACCCTATATAACGGGAAACCCCAACTAACTCTCCCAGGGCGTTCCCAATCACGCAATATACGCCGCCTCAAAAGCAGCCGTGCAAGGAATGACAAAGTGTCTAGCAGTAGACTTTGGACCACGCAATATCACGGTAAACTGCATTGCGGCCGGAGGCGTGAAAACAGACATGTACACTGAAATGGCTGCAAAGTACATTCCTGGCGGGGCAGATATGAGTGACCATCAGATTGAAGCTATGTTGTCGAAGTGGTCTCCTCTTGGTAGGGTTGGACTCCCGGAAGATGTTTCGGGTGTTGCTGCTTTGATTGCTAGTCCTGATTCGCAGTGGTTGACGGGTCAGACGTTTCAGGTTTCTGGGGGTGCTTATATGGTTTGATGTGGATTAAGCGGTTGGAGGTTGTGTTTATATCTCCTACTTATAGTCAGTGGCTATATGATATTTCGTTGTGTCGATTGTTTACATCGTCTGTCCGGGTGGAGGGAGAAGGTACCATTTAGTTAGATTATTTCAAGCAAGTGGCTTACTTTCTGACATAGAATTCCCTTTTGGTATTTTAATACCTTAGTCGCCTCTTCCAGAATCATGTTCACAGGCGAATTTATGGAGGTGGGTAAATTTTGGAGATTTGCAGTACGATATTTTGTCTGCTGAGGTACTTCAAGATATGTGCAAGCATTGGATTCACAGAAAGAAACTGTTTCAAGAAACCTTGTCTATAGTTACCAGTCGATCTGTACCTACAGTGACATGCCTGGATTGATGCTGCTCTATCAAATATAACTAAGCCCAACAAAATATCTCAAAACACATCTTTGTGTTTGACCATCACATCCTTATATGATAGCGGCTTGCTTCCAGTGAGAGCCTCAACAGTGTTACTAGACTTAGCCATATAGCCTCGAGCTACCATCTCGCCACAGCACAGAAGATCATCAATACATAGCTTCATTGGGATTTGAGAGAAGTCTCCTGAAACTGTAGTTGGCAATCCACGCTTTAGCCAATAATCTTTCATTTCCTCATCGGATACAGTCACGAATTGACCCTGATCTCCAACATGACTGCATATCCACTGAAATATCTGTTCATCTGTCACAGCCTCCGGACCTGTCACATTGTAGATCGTGTTGGTCTCGCCACGACCCAAGAGGAGAGCAGCTAGTACTCTACCACAATCTTCACGAGCGACATAAGCACCCGGCACGCCTCCAGAATTCGAAAGCCAGCGATTCCCACAGAATTTCCAAGACGGAGCAAAGAAATTGGGGATATTATCCAGATACAAGAAATCCCGTTGGATATTATACTCCAATCCAGAGGCACGGATCAGAGCCTCGGTTTGCTTATGATCTCGAGGCAAGAAAGGCATTTCATGAGTTGGTGCTGGATCATCAGCACCTACAAATGAGGTATAGCAGATCCGACGTACGCCGCATTGTTTAGCGGCATCGATAACATTCTGTGCTTGTTCGTGCCGACGACCAAATGCCCAAGTTGAGATCAACGTAACGGCTTCTGCACCGGCAAAGACACTCTTGAGACTTTCCACGTCGTCGTAGCTAGCCGCAGAGATTGTAGCACCTTTCCCTATCCAGCTTTGACGGGTTTCTTTGGGAATTTTGTCGGGATTGGATGTGGTGAAAACGAGAGTGCTGTCCGATGGGACAATTTTCAATGCGTAGGAGGCTGCAATGCTGCCGATGTTTCCTCCCACGCCGGTTAGGACATATTTCGGCATTTCGAATATGTATATATAGTATTATTTTGGTGATAGGTGATAATATACTAGTACAGTCCAAGGTACTAGACGAGATAGAGAAACTTGCGTAGATTAAATTGGCTACAGTCGTGGATATACTATCTTAAATAGAGAAGCTGATCCTACTAGTATGAGGGGTAGGAGGGGCTGAGAAGAGAAAATAATAAGCAGACAGTCTAAGAATAGGTCCACTTCTATTCCAACATTGAAATGGACTGACGAAGTGAGTGGACACTATAGAGCTAGCTCCATACGGCGTATGGCCAATTGGGGTGGAGAGTCAATCTGCAATCGGCGAACCGGTTGGCAAATCGGTAGTTGCTCAACTCCATCGGCTTACAAGTACAATTTGTTGCGATGATAGCATTATATGTTGGCAGCTTGTCCAAATATCTGCAAACAATTCACAAAAGCCGCATGAAGCTCGCCAGATTGTTAGGGATTGGATTAGACGTCAGTACGGTAATGGTTTTAGACATCGCCAAAACCCATCCGACGCAAAACCCAACCAGCCCAATCCAAGACTGGGTTTGGGGCCCAATATTTTCAAGTATTGATGAGTTCTGGATTTTGTTACAAATGGAAAACTTACATCGAATTTAATCTAACAATAAATAGTCAAAGAGAAGTATCATCTTCTGTGAGGGGGAATTTGTTGACGCAGTCTTCTCCTGCAAGATGCACTCTTTGACCGTGACATTTGGTACGCCCGCAGAATATACCATGCTTCTTCGCTATGGGGCTGATTACTTGACCTTACACCGGTCTTGGAAACATGTCTATGTCGGTGGTGAACTTGTGACCGACCACCTGATCACGGAGTTCCATCAACGTTTGGGTCATTACTGCCCAAAGATTACCATTGCCTATGGTCCTACCGAGGCTGGAGGTGTCGTATGCACTCGATCATTACCTGGGAATGAGGACAGTACCATGGAAGGGAATGTGGGCAAGCCTTTTCCAAATACAGCCCTGTACATTATAGACGATGAACTAAATCTGCTCCCATCGGGCTTTTCTGGGGAGATTTGTGTCGGCGGTGGGGTGGTGGGATTGGGATACCTGGATATCTCGATGGCTGAAGGGAAGTTTATTGACAACCCATTTGCTTCTGCAGATTATCGAGCTCGCGGGTGGACGCAGACATCACCATCCCTCTGGCGGAGCTGTTCAAGCCTTGTACCTTAGACAAGATGGCCGCTCTGCTGAGCTCGAAGAAGTCCGAAATAAATGACGACACAATTGACTGGGACGAGGAAACAAAAATCACAGACAATCTCACTCAATACTCTCACACTCAGCCGAGTATTTGCCGCCCATCGATGTCTCAAAAAGTTCTCCTGACCGGCGCCACAAGCTTCATCGGGAAAGCCATCCTCACATCCTTTCTCGAATCGCGCACAATCACCAAGGTCCATTGCATCGCCGTCCAGCCGGAAAATCTTCCGGTCGTAATCTATCCCGGCCATCTAACAGATCCTCTCCTCGGCATCCCCAAAGCAACCTTCATGTCCATCCACTCAACAGTAGATTTGATCATCCACGCTGGTACGTTCCGCAACTGTATGAACCGGTATTCTTCACTGCAAGTGCCCAATTTCCATTAGACCATTCTTCTTGCGGAATTGGCCGCTCGCGCTCATATACCGCTGCACTATCTTTCCTCCAACAGAGCGACACTTTTCTCCGGAAAGGCGAGCTATCCACCGAAATCATTATCTGCTTATTCACCTCCAAACGATGGGCCCGAGGGCTTTGTCGCTACTAAATGGGCTAGCGAGAAATTTCTTGAATCCCTGTCAAAGGAAATCGGAGTAAATGTGTGTATTAATAGACCATGCTACGTGATCTGTGAGAACGCACTAAGCACAGATACAGTGAACGCTGTGATCCGTTATTCAAGGGAGCTTAAGGCCGTCCCGGAACTCGAGAAAATGGACGGGTATTTTGATTTTCGGCAGGTTGAAGCAGTGGCAGATGAGATTTTGCAAACCCTCTTTGCTTGGCAGTCTGATCAAACGTTGAAATATGTACACCATTCGAGTGGGATAAAGGTTCCGATACAGGGGCTGAATACTCATCTGACGAAATTATATGGCGGAGTGTATGAGAGAGTGAGTACGCTAGAGTGGATCAGACGTGCTACCGAGGTAGGCATGGAGGTGATTGTAGCCAAGTTCATGGAGGCTGTGATTGAGACCGGGGAGGCTAGATCGTTTCCGTTCCTAGAGGAGGAAAAGTATGCATCTGGGGTATAGATGCGAGGGTTTCTAATCGATTCCTGTTATCAAACAGCTGCATTTCTCTATGGGGGTGAGTAGGTAGTTTCAATGCACTCAGCCATCCTGTACCAGCATGCAAACTTCTGTATACTGGAAGGATGGTCGACACAAAATACATTCTCGGTGGCAATTAGCTCTCATTAGAGATCTGCATAGTAGCCCACGAAGCACATAGAAGCCACCCACATGGATTAGGCTTTGGGCCCATCTATAACTAGACATCGCCAAAACCCATCCGACTCCAATTGCTGTCCAACCCTACCTTGGGCTTGGATCCAATTATTCAGCCAATCAATGGATTATAGATTCTTGGTCAGAAACCAAAATTTATCGTTGAATGGCCATTATAGTATGAAGAGAACAAACAATGGTTGTAACTGTCTCAGGCAAAGAAAGAAATGAAACCCCATTCAATTTGGGCGGTGCTACTGGAAAGTTTCAAGCTGAGGAAGAAAAGAAGAGAGCGTAACTGAGGAGCGGCTTTCGTCATAAGCTGTGCCTGCGTCACCCTATGTTTGCTCTTCATCACGCAGTGTTTGCCCCTTCACAGTGTTTCCCACTGTGCTAGGGCATCGCCAGATCAGCTGACCGGCACCCGCATTTATTCATAGCTGGATACCATAACCAACATTCTGTATGAAATACACGAAGTAATGTAAAGGTATGCAAATTTTTTTTTGTTCCGGATTCTGGATGGACTTTTGGATTGAGACTGTTGATCCGTCACTTGGATCGGGTGTTTCAACCCAAAATGGGGCCTGCCGGTGTCTAAAGTCATCTGATGTAACAAAATATACAAAGACAAGGATTCCATTGCCAATTATTTCTACAGCTCATTCAACTCACATGCAAAAGAAATCTAGATAATGTTTGATATCTACTTAGAGAAATTTCGAAAGTATCACTGGGTTGAGATAACAGACTGGTAGTACTAGTCTGCTCCAGAAAACTGAAATTCGGCCGTACGCCGGTGACACTCTACCGTCAAACCACCCTTTCGGTACAACAATATATGTATAATGTAGCACATCATGTGCTAGCATGATGCTTCCAATTGAGATGATGGGGTATGTAAGAATAATCAACTATATTATTTACAAAATGACGTATGTGAGAATTAGATCACAAGAGGAACGTTTGCCAGTATGCTCAACGAGTTCCATTAAAAGCCGGATCCTTTACTCGGACTCGTTGGACAGAAGTGTTCGAGGAACGACTATCAGTTGAAACGCGGCCATCAAGTAGCTTCGAGTCAGTCTCAGGGGCAATAGCTTCGCGACTATGAGTCTTAAGCGCATCGAAGACATGGCCGAAGACCTGACGATCGACATCTGATGCCCACAAGAAGTCGAGATGCTCATAGGTGGCAATGGCCCTTGCCATAGTACTGCGCGGAAGACCTTGCAACATAGTGTTTATGTCAACGAGGCTGTCACTGTCGCCGTAGAGTAGCACGATAGGCGTCTTGATATTCCGAGTCGGGTATTTAACCGGCTTATAGAACCGCTCGCTGTCGACAATGCTGAAAGGGGCATAAAGTTCGTCATCATAGAATTGGAAATTCTTGTTCCGAATGATTTGAAACCAGTGAACAACAGATTTCGTGCTTGTGAACGAGTAAAGGTGAAGATATGCAGCAAGCTTCTGTGTGCGGGTAATGTTACGGCAGCGCCAGTTGAACAAAGCTGCCAGCGCCGTATCAATGATACGAACAAATATAGGCGGATAGAGAATGGTTTGCCACATGGTTGTCGAGGAGAGAATGCTTCGTCGACCAAAGAGTAAGAATAGAAAGTCCGGAGAGGCTTTCATGAGCGAATCAACAATCCGGTTACGAAGACCCGAGGGGGCCATTGCGGGAGCCAGGGCGACAAAGACGTCGATCTTCTGATTGAGCAGAGGGTGTATAGACAGAGTTGCGAATGCTTGAGCGGTTCCTTGAGAGAATCCGATATATGACAATGAAGGTTGGCCTGTCACTTCAAGAATATATTCGATGCTGTTGGGGATATCGTGAAACGCGAATTGATCGATCGAAAAATCCCAAAACTCATTCGAGCCGGGTGAGTGATGAACTGACTTCTTCGAATATTTGTTGCCTCGGTTGTTACCCAGCCAAACGTCGTATCCTTTCTCAACTAACTGGAATGGAAGACATCGTTGCTCATCAGTCAAGGCAACCCAAACCTCACTAGACATAAGCAGGCCATGATGAAGATAAACGACTTTCTTGTTGAGACCACCGGGGCCTTGGTTGACGCGAATGCCCTCTTCGCCTTTGCGGTATGCTAATCGGTGTAATCCGAGAAGGTATCCGTCGCCAGTCTGAACGATATGCTCCTCCGCCTCGTATCCGAAAAGTGCGCAGATGTCTGTAAAGTCAGATGCCTCAGCTACTGAACCGGCAAAAATTTCCTCAGCGGTTCTCTTTTCGCGCGTTTCGGTAGGGAAAAGGGCGTTGAAAAGTGCTTTTGATTGTCCATAGCAGAAGCGGATGATCGGTGTAGCTATAGTTTCTAGTCAGCGGCAGGGCCTCCATAGCGAGTTACCAATTAGACAATTTCACTCACGTAGACAAAAGGTGATCAGGTGAATGACCGTCTCGAGTAACACAAGGACCAAGGATCCAAAAAGTGCCAGGTACTCGAACCTGTGAGAGTTCTGTGTTAGTTTGCCACGGGTATAGTGACGTTGCCCGGTACCTTGCAGGTAAACCAGGAAGAACCATACCAAAATAGCCTCCCAATCAGAGGAACCCTCGCCATAGTGAGTTGTGACCCAGTCACTTTCTATACATATGTTCAGCAAAGCGTACGTATATCGACAGGGTAAGAAGAGAAAAGCAAACAGAGAACAAAGACGGACGAGGCGACGTCATGGGGAAACATGTGAAAGAGCGTGCTTACCTCATCCGGGGTCGACCAATCGGGATGCGCGTGATCTTCCGAATTTGCCATTGAATTGGGAAACCGCGACTCTTCCTCCGCCGGGACTTTCGAGGATTTTAAATTGGAAGAGGAAGGCACGTCGTTATGCCGGGCTCGTGCAAAGAACTCCGTGAGTGCCAGCGAGTTCCCCGTGATCTGCTGATCCCAGCGTTGTGGAGGGTTCACTCCGAGTCGCATCATCTGAACTAACCCGTTTGTTACACCCTTTAGGAGACGCGGTGGCTCAATGCCTCCAGAATTCGGACTGTATCATGGTCCACCGCAATAAACCAGCAGACTGTCTCAGATCACCGAACTTTGAGACTCTTACCGAACAATGTCAGCAGTTGGGAAAGGCGTTCAATCAGTGCAAGTGAGTTGATCATACGGTCAATAGATGACCGAGCGGAGAGACAATACCAAAGAATCAGAGAGATAGTTGCTAACTCGTGCTCTGCTCTCACTGTGTAGACGCAATCAGATTGATATGACGAAACGATTCCGTGGAAATACACCCATTGCAGCAGCGAAGGAAATGGAAGGTCGCAAATCGGGCTCCTCGGATCAGTTGTATGCTGGTCGACCAGCCTATACGACTGTCAAGGAACTCAGCGGTGACGAAGTACAAATGGATCCGGAGAAGACGAGGGGTTTGTAATATCCAGGAAACTGTGTGAGGGCTCAAGAATGATACTTTGTCGAGGAAGGCGTGGCATGATGGATGACTTGTCGAAGGGCTCAAGGCACCATCCAGGTCCTTTTTTTTTCTTTGCGCCTCACTCTGGTTCATGCTGGTATGATTCGGAATTCTTTCTATAGCTTGATATTCATACATTAAAGGAACAAGGCGCAATCTCGAATAGACTAGAAATAATATCTCAACTTCAACTACTGACACAAGTTACGCTTACAGATATAATTCTACTAAGCAGACAAGTAACCGATATCATATTTAAATTGAAAAAGGATTTCCCTATCATCATTCACAGTACATTGCTTTACAGTCTACTGCATCTTCTTCGTCTTATCAGCAGCAGGGGCCGAGTACAGCCATACAACAACGAAGGCCAGGAAGCCTCCAATCACAGACCACAATCCAGCAATCCAGACCCAACCACCGCTAATGGCCCAGCTGCGCGGATACTCGTCGTGAGCGAAATGACGGACAGTCACCTCGTGCTTCTCCTCAATATTGGTGAGGAAAGGTCGCTTGTAGTTCACACGGAAAGAGAAAATGCCGTGCTGGTCGGGTGTGACGAACTTGGCACTGTAGATAGTGCTGGTCTCAGTCTTCTTAGTAGGCTGGAGAGCAAGACGGTGGAAAGGCGAGAGCATGGTGAACTCAAGCTGGAGCTCATCACCAGCGGGAACTTCGTAGGGAACCCACTTGTCGTAGGCATACTCTGAAAGCTCAATGTTAAAAACCTAAAAAGAAAAGAGGTCGGTCAGTATGGAAAGCAAGTCTATTTCGACATCAAGTTTCACATACAGTCTCGTTCTTGATACGATAGATCTTGGGATTAAGGTCATCCGCAGAAACCTCGCCGTCGGTAGCGAGATGGTGCTCGATCTTGCCAACCTTCAGGACACCAGTCTCTTTGAATGTCCATGCAGTCAATTGCTTAGCAAACTCTCGGTTGGCAGTAGGAATCATCTTGCCACCGGGGGCCTTGACACTAGCTGAGAACCACTTGTCTTCCAGAGCCTCGACGGAGCCAAGGATAGTGAGGCGAGCTGAGTTGCGGGACTGCAAAGCAGAAACAATGTTCAGCTGGGATCCAGTGGCCTCAATGTCCTCAGCCGATGGGATTTCCTCCTTGGGGTTGTAGGCATAGGCGGTCGCGGGGGCATGAAGGATAGGGGAGAGGAGAGGGCTAGTGTTGCCCAAAGTCTGGGGAGCGATACGGGGAAGAGCGAGAACGCCCTCGCCATTGAAGAAGGCCTTGACGTCAAGACGCAGAGCTTCGGGGCGGTTGAGGAGGAGGACATCGTGTTTCTCGGCGGCTGATACGGTATCGTAGTTGAAGTGGTCAATGACAACGGCGGAACGGTCATTTGACAGGTGGATGTCAAATTCAAGAAGAAGAGAGCTGATGGCGCTCGAAGTTGAGGATTTTCCGGAGAGAGCGAGGATGATGTTGCCGTCTTGGTTCATAAAGTCCAAGACATTCTTTGGGGTGAGATTGGGACCGAGACCTAAGCAATTGAGTCAATTGATAGCTCTATACAATGATTGGGGGATCGTTATTACCCTTTGATTTCGGAGGGAGGATCAAGAGGTGGTCATAGGCTCGCTCGCCATGCTGAAAGAGGGACAAGCTGTTGCTCTTGGGTGTTTCGAAAGTGACATCGTATCCTCGTTCTAGAATTGAGATCAGTACAGCTCATCTTGACTGAGGAAAGAACCAATTGATTACCTTCCAAGTCAGACCACAATGTTGAATAGGCGCTCTTCTCAGCACTCTCGTCCAAGACGACCAGCAAACGGCTGCCAGAGCTACTTAAAGCGTTGACGACAGCCAAGAAGCAGCAGAGAAGCAACGCAAGGCACCACCTCATCATGAAGAAATTCCGCCTAGCGGATTAAGCTCCAGGTGTTAAGTATGAAGAAGCGAAAAAAGAATGACACAAGTGTGGAGGAGGGGGAGTTGGGAAGTTGTACATATAGATCACCCGAAAGGGCGACGTGTTACTGGGCCGGGCGCCAAGACATTTGAGTCGCATCTCCGAACTTCAACTTGCACTTCTTCCCCACGGCCTTCCCGACTTTGTCTCTTCTCCCGCGCACCACTTCTCCGCAATTCAGATATCACCCAGTGATATCTGTTGCATTTCATTTGCCTCGTCTGTCGCTGTGATCTAGTTTATTTCGGATCTTGCATACGACTCCCGTCCGTCCGAAAACTCCTCTTCAACCCGTCCTTCGACACCCCTCACACATCACCATGCACCACCCTCGTCTTTGGTCGCAGCCTGGCCGCTGGATGCGATGGGCGGCCCATGAGAAGCCTGCGATCTTCTTCTCTTGTATTATCGGTATCTCCGGCCCAATTATGCTGGCTGTTCTGCCTCCGTTCCGCCGCGCTCTAGGCGACTATGACCCTGCCCCCATCCCCATGTCCTACCCTAGTAAGTATTCTCTTCTTGCCAGGGCATTGAGAATATGCGTCTCCATGGCCAATGAGGCCGGAACTAACCGCAATCTTCCATCTACTTAGTTCCGTCCGGTCCGCGCCAGCAACCTAAGGGTTACGAAGACGAGTAAAGGATTTAACCCTCACATATAGGGCTATCGAGAGGGAGAGAATAAAAGCGGCCTGCTCATTTTGACTCGAAATTGGACGGAATGGACTTGCATTGACGTGGAAGGATGATCTGAGGTCTAGCGATGTCACTTGCGTGTGGCTGGATTGCCGTTGACCGAGACCGACTGTACCGTTGATCATTCTTGTCATTCCCCGTGGAGAGGTGCTTTGATACCAATATTGCGTGCGTGCGTATGTCTTGACATGATCAAATCTCAAGATATTGGCGCTGCTGTGTATGTACTATGTTTAGAAACTGATATTTCAGACAACTCTGTCGCTTTACTTTGATCAGGACTTTTGTGTCTCGTACTACTAGTATAGAATCACTCATGAATCTCCCCCAAAATTCATTCCGTAACTTATCACCCTTTCGAAAGATATCTCATCCAGCAGGCCCCCAATGGTTATCAATCATTTTTTCAACTCAAACGAGTCCTTCAGCTATGAAGCGCTTCGTGCGTCGGGTTACAGCAACTATGGCGGTGCAGATCTCGCTGAAGTGATAGCAATCTGCTCCAGAATTCGATCTGGCAACGAAGATGACTGGGTGCGAGAATGGCAAAAGGCTGCGGAACGCGCAGTCTCTCAGGCAGCGAAGTCTAAATCCGTTAAGAACTACGTGAGCGCCTATCAGAGTTACATTCGCGCATCTAATTACTTCCGCACCGCTGAGTTTTTTCGACGAGAGAATGTTGAACAAGACAATATATCGCAGTTCCTTTATAGAAGCTCGGAGAAATCGTACATTGATGCCATGGAAGTGTCTTCGTTCACTTACGAATCTATCAGCATCCCCTATGAAGGGACAACGCTTCCAGGATATTTTGTCAGCCTTGACAATACGATGAAGCCACGTCATACAATAATATTCGATGGTGGCTATGCCTCGACTATGAGCGAAGGGTGGTTTGCGATTGGTGCGGCAGCTTTAGCAAGAGGTTACAATTTCCTCGCCTTCGATGGTCCCGGACAAGGGCCGGCTGTTCGGAGACAGAAATTGTATTTCCGACACGATTGGGAACATGTTCTTACCCCTGTTGTCGACTATGCTTTGACTCGTACAGATATCGATGCCAATGCCATAGCCATCTTTGGATGGAGCATGGGTGGGTATTTAGTGGCAAGAGCAGCTACGCAAGAACATCGAACTCGAGCCATTATCCTGGACGATGGTGTCTATGATTTTGGATCTGCATTCCGATCCCAACAGCCTGCCTTTATTCAAAAGCTGGTTGAGCTCAAATATGACTCAACTTGTGACTGGATCTTCGGCTGTGTGCAATCCTTTTCGACAGGTATTCGCTGGGGTCTGCGGAATGGAAAATGGACTTTTGGGATGCATTCCGTCTCGGAATTTATGCGGGCAGTTAACAATTACACCTTGGAGGGGGTGGTTCAAAACATCGTGACGCCCTGTTTGGTACTTGATGCGGAGAATGGTCATTTCCTCAAAGGCCAGCCAGAGGTTCTTTGCAAGAATTTGCAGTGTGAGCACGAATTCGTCAGCCTGAGAGCAGACGAGGGCGGAGACACACATTGTCATCAAGGTGCTTTCTATCGGTTGCATCAAGTCATCTTCGATTATCTGGAAACGCGTCTTGTGTCGGACAAGGACTCATGACGGTTTGCAGACGGTCCTTTCTTTCAACAAAGCTAGCCGGGTCGTGTATTGCTTTTGAAGAATTGTACGTGTTTCATTTTCTGAATATGAGGTTTCTATGATTTGAGTCGTTGATGACGGATGTAGAAGACTTGAAGTCAAAAATTACCGACAGTAGCAAATCTCGTAACTACTGCAGCACTAGAATTTGATCTAACACCTAGGCATTGAAAAAGAAAAGGGCAGACAGCGCAGAATTCAAGGACTTGAATAACCAAAAAGTCTTCTAGCAGCTCGAGACAAGACACCAAATTCAATTTCTTATGAGACCATTCTTTGAATTGATCGTAAACATGGACTGCTTGTGTCTAATTTATTGATATCACATCCTGTCACATTTGATATTCCCCTTCTGGCCCCAGATTCGACCAGAATAACGGCTTGTCTTCCGGATACGCTTCCCATATCTGTAAAACATATACCTGAAACAGATCAGTATCTATCTGTTATCTAGTCCATAAGTTTGAAAAGGTTTACTCACGGGAATGGTAACATTGCTAAAGTGAGAAATCCAAGCAGACATGATGCCCATTGTATGCCCAATCCATTGTACACTTATCGATGAGAAAAAGACTATTAGAAAGCAGTACAATGGCATTTCCAGCGAGTTTCTTACATTGGGTACCAAACAAGGGGAAGATTCCCGCCAAAGTAGAACGCGTAAAGCTATTTGCGACCAAGGCGCTTGCAGCATATGCGGGATAGGCATCAACAAGAAATGTAAATATACCGGAAAAGATGAGAATGGTCCTATTGGGTAGAAAAGCCAAGTAAGAATAAGTGCCATGAAACGAAAAGGAAGCAACATGAATGGTCCTTGGGCCCCTTTCCGGCCTTGATTCTCAGTATAATTTGGGAACTCACCCTGCACCAAATATACCACTTCCAATAATGGGTATAATCCAATGGACGCTTGGATAAGTCGTCCACGCAAATATAAAAAGACCGACAGTGACCAAAGGTGCTCCCGATATGGCTATAAACGCGGTTAGGGCAATGAGTAATTTGAGAATGAACAACAAATACCTGGAGGCAGCCTCCATTCTGGCAACGCTTCAGAGTTTGAACTACCGAGAGCCATATGATTCATTTCTAGGCGACGGTAATTCCATTGCCAGTAAGAATCAGAAAGCATGGCAAATATCATTCCGACTAACAGGCCAAGAAACGAAAGTCCTCGCTGCCACAGCTGGAATCCATAGACCGACTCGAAAACAGTCTGAAAGGCACCAAAGAATAGATAAATAATTCCAAGCAAGATAGCGGAGTAATGCAAAGGCTCAGACACATGGGTTCAAGGGCTAGTAGCATAATCGGCCTGTAAATGGAGCGTAATATTCTAGTCTGGAGAGGCAAACTGTGTTTTTCGTTCGGTGCCAGAATTTCTTGGTTTCCAGTTTGCTTTCGAATTTCTTGTGCTTTTCGACTCAAAAGCCTGTGATGAGTATGTTAGAATCTACTCTCCTCAAAGACACCGCTTTATAAACTCACAACGGTTGGTAGGTTTCAGGGACGAATAAATACACCAAACCTAGCATTGCGGCTGCCCATATGAGTAATACATAGAATGTCCAGCGCCTGTTTGTCCTATTTTAGATTTGGCTCCTCTTGAACCCTTGGTTACAATTTTGAATTACATACCAATGAGTATACTGGTTGATGAAGCCTCCGAGACTGAAAACATTATAAGGACTCGATCATCTTAATGCAACTAGGTAAGCAAAATTCACTCACAGAGGTCCAATTTCAGGCCCAACAAATGGACTTGCGGTATACACCATCATAGGAAACGCTAGCTTATGCCGAGGAAACATGTCCCCTACTGTGCCCCCTGCAACACTCAGAAAGGCGCTTCCAGAAAATCCATTGAGAAATCGTCCAATCAGTAATGTCTGAATGTTTTTTGCAAAGGCGCATAGGAAAATCCAAATGAAAAAGAATGTAAATGAGCACAAATAAACGATCCTTCGACCATAGAGCTGCTAAATTAATCAATATGTTCTGACAAATATCGCAATTCTGTGACTTACCTCAGATAATGGGCTCAGAACTAGCGGGCCAACCCCTACAGAGAACAATTGTGAGCTACTTGTCGCCTGAAATGGATTTAATGATCGCCTTACCCATTCCCCAAATGAATAGCGAAAGACCCAGCGTTACTATTTCTTGAGAATGATGAAATTCGTTCATAGTCTGGCTGTAAGTTGTCGTGTATATGGATGAAGTGCATGTCCTATTGTTCTCGCATTGGAATCAGCTTTGATTTTCAAAAGTGCTTAGACTTACACGCAAAGTGAACCTAGGGAGACTGTAATAACAGCCAGCCACTTCGCTTTCAAGCTCAGATTATGGGGATGTTCGGGGTCATTATCAGCCCATTGAACTGTCACCGTCGACGGATAATGACTCAATGAGCCATTTGTATCATTGCTTTTCGACAGATGCAACTCTTGAGGGTTAGAACGCTGGTTTGCCATGGGTGCAATGATAATCAAGTGCCAGGCCAAAAGTTATAGAGCAGAGGTCCACCCTTCTTGAATTCGGGCTACTTGGATGGATGGCTTTCTTTAAGTTTTACAAGAGCTAATTTGTCTTTCAAGCTGATAATTTACAAGGAACTAATATCGGGAGCAAAATTGAAAACCCGTCTCCCAGCTTCACAGATTAGGGCCGAATGGTACATTCGGAGAACTGTCGGTAGAAGTAGACTGCTACGGCCCGGATGTACCGAACTAAATTTCCTCTACCCTCTGAGATGTCTGAAATGCCCGATCAACAATATAATGCAATTATTTCCATGAAAATCACCAAGGGTCATGTATTACAAATAGTATCTCACGTTAGCTTGGTTGTAGACTACTCATGAGTCAACTTATCACACTACTCAGCTTGACAGCCACGGCTTTCTTCGCATAATCTATCCTTATATTAACTATATCTAGACACATCCATGTAGACAAGGGGGTAAGACTTGAAATAAGTGAAAATATCCGTCACGTAAGTCTAGATTGTGCTCTTGGACCTTGACCTGGGTTGTTCTGTGGACCGATGGACTGAACTAGGAGCTTTCGACTGGATGCTCGCACAAAAGCATCTATGCTAGATTGGTTTAGGTCAAGGTTAGTTGTTGTTCCTACCACGTCTGATACGTTCTGCTCAAATGGGCAAATGGCAGCGTAAAAACCCGACTATGGGGGTTGAGCCTTCAACTTCTCGGGTACGATATTCAATTCAGGACTGAGCAATACTGCTATATTGTAAACAATAACTACACAAGCGAACCCGGACGATGGGGCTTAATTGTTCCCCCAGAGGAGGCCCTTTGGATGCTGAAGTTCATTTGATAGTTGTGGACAGCTGCAGAAACCACCCTATTACACTTCTATCTGGTGTATCTGGGGTTCCCCAAATAGCAGGGTAGACTACCAACTCGAAACTACCACTATGGCAGTCTGAGTACAAGACTCATCAAGTTTGCAAAGAGGCAATGGAGTGTACGAAGAAAGAAAGGACAGATGAGTAAGGTTCAATTATATTGAGAGAACCATTCAAGCAATGAAAGTGGTAACCACATAACAGATAAACGCCGTAAATGCTCATATCTACATGTTAATTCATCAGTATCGCTTTCGAAGCAATCTTTCCCGGCAACCACAAGGAAGGAAAACACATGACGAAAAAAGCAAACATGGACCGGGCGGACCTCATGTCTCATAATGAGGAAGACGGATCAGATCAAAAAGAACTGCTCAAAAACGAAAATCCTGTACACCATGAAAAGTAAGAAGAGACAAGAAATCAAATAGCCCAGGCAAAAAAAGCGGATTCCAGCGTAGCGAGTATCCGGGAAAGGTCATTAAGGACAAAAGAGTTCGAATTTCAAGAAAGCCACCTTTCCTGTAGCCCAGTTCAAATCAGAATGCTCCGACTCCTGTCCGGCAGATTGCACAATAGCGCAGGATATTATAACAGAGGAAGTCCCTTCAGAGAGACCAGACTCATCTTGACGAGAGATGACCAGTGGGTTTCCAGCGGAAGTCCAGTCCGGCCCCTGGCAAGGCAAAATGTAAATTGGCATTTCATGTCCAACGGATAGTAGTATTTGCAATTTAGGGCCGCACACATAATGAATTTATGTCCGACGTGGTAACTTTCCTGGACTTACTCCGAAGCAAGGGAGGAAAGAATTTTGTAGGGCTTCACATGGAGAGACAGTCAACATGAAGGAAGCGTAAACTTTCCAGGAAAAACTTTGTTCGTCGGCACCATCATGTCTCAGAAATGCAACATATGATCCAAGGAGGGGAGAAAGCAAAAGGGAAAAAAGTAAACGATCATCATTCCATTGGGCCGCAATGGCAAGGGAAAGGGAGCCTCGCATAAGACAAAGAGTCGGTATAATTTCTGGGTGTTTTTCATTTGTATGTTTTGTTTTTGTTTTTTTTGTTGTTGATATTTTTTTCTTACCGCCGGCGATGAGGTTCCCTCTCGCGGGCTGGCTGCGGTCTACTCCGTTCGTAATCCGGTGTGTATCTTGGCTCCATTCCTATCCGGGGGTCCGGGGCAGTAGTGGTAGGATACGCCATCCCGGTAGTCACGGGGGAATAATCCGACTCGGCATCATAACCAGGTCCTGGGTATCTGGGGGCATTTCGGCCACCGCCCTCATAACCGTAGCCAGTGTTCGAGTAGGTATAAGAAGAAGGATGCATGTCAGCAGCCGTCACGACAGGCTGGGATGAGCCAGAGTAGGAGACCTGAGGCGGAGGGTATGGAGCCTGGCCTGATCCATATGGCGAGTGAGTAGAGCTGTAAGAGGGGTTGTTGTTGTAGGGAGCACTTTGAGATCCGCTGTATGGACTTTGGGAATAGGGGTCCATATACGGTTGTGCGGGAGCAGCATTGAAGGTGGTAGGGGAAGGCCCCTGTTGTTGGCGAACCTCATGGATGGCCGATGAGGAATAGTTCGCTGGCACAGTGTTAGGGGCGTGAGATACGTTCATATCTTGCACGTAACTACCTCTCGGATAGCCTAGGTCAGCCCGTCGTGAAACGTCCGCCTCCCAGCGAGCGGAGTCAGCTTTCAAATCAGCAATCATCTCCTAGATGATCCAAAAGGTCCGTTGGTCAGATGGTCTATTCCTTGGTTCGGCTCATTACTTTGATCAGGCGAGATTATAACTTACAGATGTCAGATTCCGATAAGCACGGATGAAGAATCCTGGGCGACCCTGCGAAGAAGGTTAGTTCGAGTGCCCCAAATCATATACAGCTTTAACAAAATATGAGGGGAAGGAGACGGACATTGTGGTTGCCGGGTCTCACGAGAGCATCATTCCCCAGATAGCGACAGATATCTGCTTGGATGACCTCGCGGCTAATTCCATCACCCGGAATGAAGTATTCATTTTGACGGCCTGTCATATTGTATCCTGAGGAGAATGACTAGTGATTGAAAAGGGTACCTCAGATCCGACTGGGCCAAGAAAGAAAATGAAATGTCCGGGGAGAAGATGAAGGTTCCTTGTATCCTTTGGAAATGACGGCAGATGGTTGAGGTCCGTTATATTGAATGGAAAGTACAAATTTTTGTCTATTGAGCGACCGGAGATGAGTCCAAGGTCGATCGTCAACACTTTAATTGACGAGGTTCGTAGTCCAGGGAAGAATGCAGAATCGACAGAACAGTCCAGGGAAGAGATGGCCTTTGGAAGGATTAATGGATCCGTAGTCGGAAAAATAGCAAAATGGTGTCCTAAGGGAAAATAATATCCGGGAAGTCCTTGGGTTTCAAATCTGGTTGTCCACTCCGGCAAGTATCCTTGGGTATATCGAGATCAGATCAAATCAACGTGCCAAGTGACTGAATTAAGTCTGCAAGGCTGAAGATACTTGACGAAGAGTCAAGAGAAGAAAGAGACGAGAAAGGAGGGAGGTGTGAGTCCTCTGGGATAAGTGTGGTCACGCTATGAGAGTCCAGTGGGAGATCCAAGTGGGGGGGAAGGAGGAGTGGGAAGCGAAACACACGGAGAAGGTCGGGGGGAGAGGAGAAGATGGGAGAGGTGGAAAGTGAAAAAGAGAAAAGACGAGACGAAAGGCAGAGGGGAGAAGAGAAGAGGAAGACAAGAAGAAGGGGAGGGGGGGCGAACTAAAGTGGATTCAGAGGCGGTTGGGCCGTCCTCTTGGGCTGGTGCCACGACTCCCCACTATCAAAGCAAAGCATGCACGGTCGAATATGGCTTAGAGGATGTGCAACCCTGTCTCTAGCCGCCTTGTTGCGGTTGCAGCAACCTGGCCCTGGTCAGGCACACATTGTGGTATGGCTACGTTGAAAAAGAGTCGATCTCCCCCCATCAATTTCCAGCTTGGATTGCTACTCAGTCTGTGCCCTCATGAACACTGCCGGATGACCCCACTAGCCTTTGGGTCGATCGGAACTGGCTGTGCCGATGGGATGCAAAGAGCGAAGGCAGCAAGAGAAAGCGGTGAACCAGACCATTAAATGATCACTTGAGGTCATTCAGTAAAGCGACATTAGGGGGTGCGTGTGTACTGTATGTACATAGTGGGTGAAAAATATTTGGTTCGAGGAGGGATGGGGGCGGAAGCTGCCCTCCGAACTCGTGTGAACAAGTCCAATGTTGGACAAATCGCGGACCTGTGAGAGAGGGTTGATCCTCTCGACGCTGCAACTTGGAGGGCAATAAGGGCCAATCTGCTCGTAGATCAAAAGCAGCCAGCAAAGAGACGTTGCCACCGGTCAATCCTGACGGAGCACTTGGTAGGGCGTTGGGCAGGAATGCGTGGCTTTGGGCAGCACAGGCCGTCACTCAGCGATCGCCCATGTCAGCATGCTCAGATCGGAGATCGTACAGCTGTTTGGTCTCGACTCAGGCAGATCCTGCACGAGAATGATGTGACCGTGGCGGCCGTCATATGGTGATCCCCCGACATTTTTGGATCTTTCAATGAGAAAGGGAAGAGAGCATGCATTGTAAGCGTGCCTTTTCTAATCGGACGAGATTTGACTTCGAACCATGTGAAATGGGGTGTGATGTGATGCTCGTAGCCGATAAGTACTTTTGGGGGATGTCATGGTTACTGTGTTGAATATATTGTGTAGTGTAGTGTGTAGTGTGGAGTGTGATGTTGAAGTTCTTCAAGGCTTCAAACTGGTTCAAAGCAAACCAAACGCTAAGGTCACCTGCCTCGTCGCCATCGTGCCTTCCCTACGTAGCGTACCTCGACGCTCTTTCCCAAAAATCTACTTCTCAGCAAGTCAACAAAAGATCCACGGTACGCCCAATGAGATCATGACTAATCAGAGCCTGAGGCTCTCAACCCCAGCTGTACGCTAAACCCCTTTGGGGATTACCCAAGGTTCGCGTTCAACTTGGAAACTTCGCGTAGACTACGGATAAGGCCTCGTCACAATTACATGGACTCTCGGAGAGTTTGAATTGGCCACCGGAATCGCCATGACGCAGCACCGAGAATGTCGTCTGCAGATCCGCCCAACGCGTCTCCCGATGCCGTGAAACGTTCCCGCTACACCCTCCGTCAGCTGCATTTGCTTCGCCAGGGTTCGACAGTGACGCCGCTCCGCGCAATTGCCCATATTGACCTCGATGCATTCTATGCACAATGTGAGATGGTTCGTCTGGGGACGGAACGCGATAGACCCCTCGCCGTTCGCCAGTGGGATTCACTAATCGCTGTGAATTACGCCGCTCGACCTTTTGGCATTACTCGCATGCTCACAGCTACTGAAGCGCGGAAACTCTGTCCGAACATCGTCCTACAACATGTCGCAACATTCCGTGAAGGAGAAGGTTGTCGATGGGCCTACCGCGACGACTCCTTCAAGAACATCAAAACCGACAAGGTCTCTCTAGACCCATATCGCACAGAATCTCGAAAGATCCTCAGCACGATGAAGGAACAATTGGAGCGATGGTGCACTGATAGCCCAGATGAGAGTCTACAGGCTCTTACTCAAGGGCTGTCTGCTTCTTTAGAGAAAGCAAGTATCGATGAAGTCTTCATTGACTTGTCGCCCTTGATCTACCGCGTCCTACTTCAAAGATACCCGGAACTAAAGCCAACCCCACAAGATGAGGACCGAGAAGCCGAGCTTCCAATGCCACCAACTACAGCGATTCAGTGGGATCCTGAGGATTGCCTCATCGAGCTGGATAAACTCGAGCGGGAAGCGGATGACCCTGACTGGGATGATATCGTGATGCAAATAGCAGCCGAGATCGTTCGCTCGGTGCGTAAGGCTGTATGGGATCGGCTGCACTATACTTGCTCCGCCGGTATTGCACGAAATAAAATGCTAGCCAAGTTAGGCAGTGCTTGTAACAAGCCGAATGCACAAACTATCGTGCGGAACAGGGCTATTGGATTCTTCTTAGGTAGCTACAAGTTTACCCAAATTCGCATGCTAGGCGGGAAACTAGGCGAACAGATCACTTCTGATTTCGGTACAGAGCAAGTGAGCGACCTTTTAAAAATCCCCTTGGATCAACTGCGCGCAAAACTTGATGATCATACAGCAACGTGGCTCTATGGGGTCATTCGCGGAGAAGATCGGAGCGAAGTTAATCCTCGGACGCAAATCAAGTCCATGTTGTCAGCAAAGTCTTTTCGCCCAAGTATCAACTCCGTGGAGCAGGCAGAAAAATGGCTGCATATCTTTGCTGCGGATATATATGGGCGGCTAGTGGAAGACGGCGTACTTGAGAACAGGCGTCGTCCCAGAGTGATCACGCTGCACCACCGAGTAGCCCAGTCTCGATCTCGTCAGATTCCAATTCCCGGATCGAGTAAAATCGATGAAAGTCTGCTTTTCGAGCTGGCCAAGAATCTACTCCGACAAGTTGTTGCGGATGGACAAGCGTGGCCTTGTTCGAATTTATCCTTGAGTGTGAGCAGTTTTGAGGATGGCGTAAGCAAGAATCGAGCAATCGAGGGATTCCTTGTTCGAGGTGATCAGGCAAAGTCGATCAGTCAAGCCCCAAAACCTCATGACGACAGTTCTGCTAGCGAAATGCTTCCGATAGAGAAGAAAAGAAAGATCGACGACGGAGGGATCAAACGTTTCTTTACCAACTTGCCTCTCCCGGATGATTCGATATCTACCACTGTTGAGAATCAGCAGCTAGAAGACCAAAAACTTTCCCCTGGGCCTGTGTCTGGGCCTTCGAAAGTAGAGTATGCATTGCCGCAGTATACCTGTGATCGGTGTTCAAAAACTATACCAGAACAGGAGCGAGAAGAACATGACGACTGGCATTTTGCAAAAGACCTAGAAGTTCAAGATCGCCAGGAAGCAATATCTGCACAGACGCATTTACGGCAACAGACTCCAACCAACAGCGCTAGGGCTTCCAATAGCCGTGGAAGAGGTGGTCGCAGCCGTGGCAAGCCTGAGAAAGGGCAGAAGCGACTTTTTTTTCAGTGAATATAATCCCACGATACAGCTGCATGTCTTGTGTCATATCATAATGCCACTACCCATGTAATTAATAGTAGTAATTACTTGTGATATCAATTGGTGGTGTCATTTTCAGGCACTCACGAATGATCCCTGGTTGTTGGCCCAGCCACTCCGCTCCAGAGCCATGGAATGGCACTAGTTCTCCAAATTCAATTCCAAGGAACGAACTATGTAGATATGGAATAAATAAAGAAATATTTTAGATGCTTATAAATGTTTTACATGGCAATATCCTGCTCTCCAATACATAGTAATTTGTTCAGCCTTGCCAGAATGCTGTACCCGCCGATCTCTTGCGATGGTCCGCGTGGCTGTGACATCAGCGAGCGTGGGGTCATCGGGTTATTTCAAGGACTAAAATGTTGCTCAGCCTCCACGCGTTGGCTATTCTACAAGCACATGAGAGTGTGGCTGGAAGTTTCCCCTCTACAAACCCGCTCTTCTAAATTTTTGAATGTCTTCACCCGTCTAAACAGCGTCTACCTAGTCTCTTGCATATGCCGTGATCGGCGAGAATGCGCCAAAGCCCCGCATTTGCCTCGATCCCGTGAGATTTTAAGAGCAACCCAGTTATATTATAGTATCGAACTGTTTCTCGAAGACAAGGACTTCTTCGGCTCCAAACGATTAAGTCACGAGACTAGGTCAACTTGACTTCGCGAGGGCTCCAATAACCAGAAGCGCGGTACTTGGGAATCCCTTCAACATCTCGAACCGCTATCGATAATTATTCTTGCATGAACAAACTACCATCAGGAGAATCCCTAGTAGGAATCAACAGACCAAGCTTCACTCTCGATCCAAGGCAGAAGCCCAAAAGAGTAGAAAAGATTCAGAATCTCTTATTTCCTGCCAGACCTCAATGGTAATATCGTGCCCAACCCCCTCCACCCTCCCAAGTACCCCTCACCACCGCCATGGCTCGCCGCGCGCCACCTCGTGATTACTACGAAGAAGAAGATTTCGAAACCGAGAGAGATATATACCCCCGGCCACGCCGAAGAGAACCTGAATTTGAAGATGAGGTGGAAGTTCGCCGTCGTCGCAGATCAATGCCACCACCTGAAGACATGGAACGACTGCGGACTCGGGAACGCCCACCCCGTGATTTTATGGAGGAAAGCTTTGATCCGCCACGAGAAAGAGATAGAATGGTTATGCGACGGTCCAGAGAGGAAGTGGACGAGGATAGAGAATTTCAGCGCGAACCGGAGGAAATATACAAGCCGCGCCGACGACGTAGTCACCGGCCTCGTGAGATCGATGACGGAGATTTTATCTATGAAGAGAGAGAACGGCGTCGTGAACGTCGACCTCGGGATGTGGATGAAGAGTTCATAATTGATGAGAAGGAGAGACGACGTGGACGTCCTTCGAGAGAGATTGGTGAGGAGGTACCAATACTCGAAGAAAGGGAACGACGTCGTGAACGTCGACCTCGGGAGATTGACGAGGAACTCATATTGGAAGATAAGGAAAGACGACGTGGGCGCCGTCCGAGAGAGATCGATGAAGAAGATCTTATAGTCGAAGATAGAGAGCGGCGTCGGGAGCGACGGCCTCGTGAGATCGACGAAGAAGAGCTTTTCCAAGAAAGAGAAAGATACCGTGTTCCATACAGGAGAGAGCCTGGTGAGGACGACATGGATTCCGGAGAAAGAGAGAGAAGGCGTGGACCGCGCCCTCGGGGCCCTGACGAGGAGGATTTGCTAATCGAGGAAAGGGAAAGGCGGCGCGTTCATCGTCCACGTCGAATAAGTCTAGAGGAGCGCATGTTTGAAGGAGATAGACGACGTGGTCCTCGTCCTCGGGAACCACTAAGTGAAGAGGAAGTAATGATTCAGGAGGAAAGGCGTGAAAGGAGACGACTCCGCCCAGACCGGGATATTGAAGAGGATGACCTGCCCCCCAGACGCAGACAAGGGCCACCCCGAGAACTTGAAAACGACAGAAACAGACTTCCACGGGAAAGAAGCCCGGAAGAAGAAAGAGACGAGCCACCAAGAAGATCTTCAGAATCTCGCAGGCGAAATTGGCCGCGCAGTCCACAATTAGTAGAAGAAATTGTTATTGGTGACAGAAATCGAGCGGTTCCCCCTGGCGGGAGACATCCTCGAGACAACAGAATCGACGAAGAGATCATTATGAGATGGAAAGACCGACCATCTCAACGCGAAAGGGATGAGGAGGTTGAAGAATTGCGATCACAAGGAAAGGTTCGAGACAAGCATATTCCACCAGAACCCATACCTGCACCAGAGCCACCGGGGTCATTCCCCATTGAAGAGGATGAGGAATTTCTAGAAGGGACATCTATTGAGGAGATCGAGCAAAAGCGATCACGCTCAAGATCTCATCGACCACCTGAGATCGTATCAGAACCCTTGGAAGCCGAGGACATTGCTCTTCCCAAAGAACGGATTGTACACCCGCCTCGAGATGTTTCCCCGGAGCCGGTGCGTGCACCACCTATTCACCAGGATGTGATCACACATCACAGACATATAGATCATGGTATGTTTACTGAATCAATTTGTTGGTACTGGCGCTTACAGTGCTTGTAGGATTCGAAGGTGCCCGTCTACCGCGAGCGCCCAGCCCAGAAGTTCGTTCTAGAAGGGCCAGTTTCGATGAAGTTGATATACACCACCGGTGCGTGACTTGAAATTGCCAATAAAGACACAACTGGAAACTGACCGTATATCCTAGAAGTAGCAAAGGTGGACGCAGATCCGAGGATGATGTCGTGTACAAGCACCGCTACGAGAATGAAGATGAAGACGAAGACGAAGAAGAAGAGGAGGAAGACGAAATCGAGGAAGATGATGAATCTATTTCTCCGACCAGCAAACCATCTATCGACTTCTCCAATCCATGGAATCACAAAAAGGCATCTACCCACCACAAGCCTCGCTCATTAAAAAGAGAGGAAATGTCCATGTCCGGGAAATCAGCCAAAACTCGCGGACGTCGGAACATACCTCGTGGATTTGAATTGGATAGAGAAATGGAAGAGGAAGAAGTTGTCGAAGTCCACGATAAACCCTCCATCCCTCCATCAACAGTACTTTCTAAAAGTACTACGGACGAATGGTCTGCAGCCGACACCCCTTCAAAGATCGAAGCAGCCGAAATGAGCGGCGCCCTAAGTGTCATCGAGGTAGCCCCCAAACATGCCGTTGAGGAAGAATTGGAACTTGAACGTGACATTGAGATTGGTCAACAGATAGAGAAGGAAACTCGTGATGAACGATGGACAGAGATAACAAAGGAATTAGTGGTTCGAGAAGCTATCGAACGACTTGGATATGAATTTGAGGAAGCACGAAAATATTACTATGTGTTTTCCTTCCTCGAGCAGGTAATTTTTGTTCAAGATGAATTATATCATTGTCTTTCAAAGAAATTTTGCTAATATTTTCCTTTGTACAGCGAGATATCGATGAGCTGATTGAGCTCTCTGATCAAATTCGAAGCGCTCGACGTCGACGAATTCGTGAGATGCAACGGGAGAGAGCATCTCTTCCTCCACCACGTCCACGACGCTCTTCTCTTGTAGAGAGGCTTCCGACGAGACCACCGCGCATGATGGGGGAAAGACGGGTGAGAGAACGAGAATGGATTATTGATCCTCGGCGCTCTGGTCGTTTTTAATTGATATATACCAGTAGTCTAGGAGCAATTGAAATTATATAAATTGAAAAGCGGGACTTTGGACTGGAACAATTGAAGAAATGATAGCTTGCATGAGTTCAACCTTTGGAACGACTCCTGGGAATTACTAGCACATAGACCCAAAGGTCTTCATACAAATCTGAGGCTCTCAATGCTGGCATCGACATTCTTCAAGACAAGCTGAATCGCGAAAGACTATAAAATTCGAAGCAGTTCAGGGCAACTGAAATACCTAGAAGCCGGTCAATTGTGATAGTAGCAAAATAAAAGCAATTCGAACGTTTACTTGTTACAGGTAACTTGAATACAATGAAGTAGCCCGCTTCAAAACACAAGAGAGGGTTTCAATAAGCGGTCTACCCGAGGGACTGACCACTTGATTGCGTCGTGATAGATGTCGTGAATCAGTACATCAGCATGCTTCTTTTAGCAATACGCCTTATAAGGAGAAAGGGGCAATCCTTCAGCTCCAGTTTCATCTAAACAGAATTCCTAAGTGCCGAGAGAAGCGGTATATCCTTGGAAATGAAAAAAATAAAAATAAAAATAAACACGGAACTAAAAAAGTAACTGGAACAAAAAGCCACAATGTGGATTCTAGACTGAGTCTAGAATTGCAAGCCACAAGGGCGGGTGCACCGTCATGTCGGCTTCCACCGAGCTGCACCTATTTTTTATTTTTAATATGATATCGTACTCACGCTTTGTACCTCCGTACCTGGCAGGTAAGTGTAAGCAACAGCAGAACAGGGCAACAGTACATACATAAGTAGATTCGATTCAGCCAGTTCGAGATCTACTGACGGCCGCCAATAAACTGGGACGGTCTGAAACGCGAAAAGGATCTGACGGGCGATCATTGAGTATGCGGACGCTCCAGGATTCACGATCAAGACCCATTTCACTGCACAAAGCGTGCATCCTGCTGCAATTAATATGATTTCCCCTGGTGCAACGCAGCAAGCATTACACACCCCTGCCGCCACCCGGGATCGTTGTGGGTGGGTGTCTCAGGGATATTAATGATAGTGGGGAGGTGCAAGGACGGTAATTTCGAGATTTTTACGGCTGTCCAAGTACGAGTAAATGCTGGCAACAAGTGTGTATTTACCCAGCACAAATAGTGGTTACTTACATACCTATATAATAGGTATTATAGTACTCTTGGACATGCACTCCGTACATAGAAGGAGTTACCATGTACATACAGACCGTGGCTATCCTCCGTCCTCCGTCAGGGAGGCTATGGGTGGACTTGTGGACTCGTGGTCCAGGCCAGGTCGGGTCCCGGGAAGTTTCGAGATGTCTATCCGATGGTAGCGAATAATAGGAGCAAGAGTCAGCTAGGTGGACTACATAATATTCAGGGTGTACTCCGTACAGTGTACTGTACATATGTAGTAGTTAGTAGATCATGAGAACTGCCAGCCGTATACATCATGTCGAACTAATACTCCATACTGCATGGCTTACGAACCACCGACAGACCAACATGTGCCCGAGTTGCAATCGATCGATCACTCGAGGTACATAAATACTATGTAATTCAATTATGGTGAAATCGTCCTGCGACCTGGCCAATTTACGCAATTTACAACGGTGGGTCACAACCGTTTTATGATTCGCCGTCAGATGGCCGATCATTGTCTGATCTCTGGTTAAGTTTCGAGTGGTACCAGGAACAATTGTGCCAACCGCACTTTTTAATGATCTCAAAAATCTGGTCTGATATCAGATAGTCACAGGGAGTGAGTAGCTGAAGGGCGGAGTACGGAGTAAACTCAAGTCACCAGCATCATCGGAAAGGGAGTCGATAAAAAGGGTTCCTCGGCTATGAGACTAGACCTGGCACTAGTGGGATGTTGTACAGTATCTTGCCCAGATAGTGCGGATAGTGCGGTGGCGACCTTTTACAATCATGACAGAAGATAAACAAGAGAATAAACTTGGTCGATAGGGCAATGGACCGCGGCACCCTGCAGTTGTTGTCACATTCGGAGAGACAAGCCTTTTCATCCAATTGATTCGTCGGTGTTCAAGATAATGATTGGCACTGGCTTTGAAGTACAGGTTAATGCCTTGGTTTGGTGCAATCAGAGTTGACCAGGGTGATAGCTCCGTGATTAGCCAATGATCAAGGCGATCGAGTGTATGTACTTTTTTTTTCCTCTTGTACTTTACATACAAGAACGGCGCACTTGGTACTTTGGTCCGCACCGCACCTCCCGAGAGTCTTCTGTCACTATTTGGTGGCTTGGGGAAATGTGTATGTACTCCGTCCAGAGTACCCGTGATAGATGACACGATTGTGTACCTAGATTAGCTGAGTTCCATGCAGGAACGGGATCGTGACCAGGGGATACTATATATATATATATTACAGTATACTGTAATGAAGATAAAGAATAGAAGACGAGTGATAGGTCATGGCATGATGCTTGGGGAGAAGCAGAGCCATCCCCCGAATCCCGAGTTACTGACGGAATACAGACTTGTCTTGAATACATATGTATGAAGTTGTGGCAGGAAGAAAGTGGCTTTGGGCGCAGTTCTGAGACAATCGCCTTCCCCACTCATTACGTAGGCTCCTCTTTTTTTTTTTCTGTCTGGTGTCCCCCCCCCTCTTCGTTGCAAGGAAATGGTTGCACAGCAGTTACTTAGTAAAGTGTGACTAGTACAGGTCAACAGATCGTTGTATGAGTACTGTACATAGGATAGATCAATGATAATGTATATAATTATATAAAAGCTAAGAATAGAAAGAAGCACGAAGGTATGAAGGGAAGAAAGGAAGAGAATGTCCTGAGGAATGCGAGTTGAGGATGCGATGAGCCAATCAGAGCCAAGGCGGTGGGGAAGAATGGCCAGACTGGGTATTCGGTTTATGTCAACAATACAGTATGTAGAATTGTATACATGGACAGTTATTTGTTGATTGATTACTATGGGAATAATTATAATAATAAACACATTTATATAATGATTACTATTTAGTATAATAGAATATGATTATACTATACCATGTAATACTAGTTAATACTAATGATACTGATACTAGTAATACTGGACGTGCGCGTATCCACCGAGCTAGCGGCATTGCCGGGGATGCGCAACATTGGATGCTCCGTTTAGGTCAAGCCCGTGACTCTCCCTTTCTCCTCCTGCTATCATCACATTCTCCTCCACTTTTGAACCTCACTCTGTGTTTTTGCGTTCTCTGTGTTTATGGGAGACGATGCCCTTGGCTTTTTGATACTTTCCCTGTGTCTGGGTATCAACTGGCCACACCTTCATTCATCCTCCCCCTCATCCCTCTCCCTCTCCCACTCCCATTTTGTATGGGTGATCGACACTCTCATCGGTCGGCACACCCTACCTTTTTACAAGACTTCGATCGTTATCCCCGTGCCGAGTCGACACACTTCGAGTAAACGGACTGGGTGGAATTGAGAGGTCGATTCTTTCCCTTTTTTTTTT